>SCPN01000616.1_pt1 | contig 29454 bp, 34 predicted proteins | sample 6106831 | NCBI WGS metagenome assembly SCPN01 (sample SAMN10720447, study PRJNA508395) | human gut metagenome | isolation source: Participant 1, 0 month
ATCGTGAGTAATGAGATAGTACAGATAGATAACAGATAATATACAGATAAACAATAGTTGATTAAGAGTAAAAATTGATGGCAGAGGTTGAAATGACTTCTGCCTTTTGTGTCGAGGAGCGTGATTATATGCAAGGAATGAAAGGTATTTATAGGTTTAATCCTGCTTTGGTTGGAGGAATTATTTCAATATGTTTAGAAGTGATAGTAATAATGATTTTATCTCATTAGAATACATGCCTAAAATAAAACTTATGATTCCGACCATGAGTGATATGAAAAATGTATTTCTCCAATAGTGTTTATTATTGTCTATAAGAGTTTGATTAACTGTTTTTAAATTAGTATTGGCAGTTTTCAATTCATCAAGTTTTTCGGTATCAGAATCAATAGTTTTATTTAAGGTTACAATTTGTGCATTTAATTTAATGTTTTCATATTGGATTGAATTTAAGCTGTTTTGCAATTCATTTATTTGCACATTTTGTTCCTTTAGTAGTTTATTCGTTTCGTGAGCTGGGTTTGGTGGTATTTTTACCATAACGGGTTCTTGAATGTTTGGACGATAAAAATTTTGTGAAGAAACCATTTGATTAAGTTTATTTATGTCAATATTTTTCAGTTGGCTATTTAATTCTACTGGTATCAGATTATCTTTATTCATATCAGAATATCCCCTTAACATTTTTAATTTATTATAACATATATTAGCGTAAAGGAGTGTGATTTTTATAGAAATGACAGAGCAAGAAGAAAAAACAGGTTGTGTAATACCGATTTGGAAGAAGTACACATTGTCTGTTCAAGAAGCAGCAGAATATTTTGGATTTAGCGACAAGAAAATCAGAAAGATTGTTGATGAACACGAAAACGACAACTTTATTTTGTGGAATGGTACAAGACCACGTATAAAACGACAGTTATTTGAAAAGTTTGTAGATGAGAAATTGACAGCCATTTAGTGCTGATTGTATAGGTTTTTAATAGATTTTGAACCTTGGTTATGGTATATTAAAAAGTATCATACCGAGGTTCTTCTGTATGAAAGGAGAGATACGGATTGTCAGAAATTAGAAGAGACAACAAAGGTCGTAAGTTAGCGACTGGGGAGAGCCAGGATAAAGATGGAAGATACCGTTATAAATATAATGATTCGTTTGGAAAGAGGAAATCAGTATATAGTTGGAGATTGACTGAATCTGATCCATACCCAAAGGGGAAACGAAAAGATACTTCTCTTAGAGAAAAAGAGAAGGCTATTGAGAAAGAATTATGTGATGCAGTTTCTATTAATGGTGGAGATATGACGGTATTAGAATTGGTACAGAGATATATTAGTCAAAAACGAGGTGTAAAACATAACACTCAGGCGAACTATAACTTTGTTATCAATGTGATTAAGAAAGAAGAATTTGGAGCAAAACGAATTGATACAATTAAATTGTCAGATGCTAAAGCATGGCTGATTAAATTACAGGATGATGGTAGAGGATATAGCAGTATTCATTCTATCAGAGGTGTTGTAAGACCTGCTTTTCAAATGGCAGTTGATGATGATTTGATAAGAAAGAATCCGTTTGAGTTCCAGCTTGCAACAGTAGTTGTGAATGATAGTGTGACGAGAGAAGCTATCACAAGAAAACAGCAGAGAGAATTTTTGAGGTTTATTAAAGAGGATAAGCATTTCTGTAAATACTATGATGGAATTTACATCTTATTCAATACTGGATTGCGTGTCTCTGAATTTGTTGGATTGACAGTAAATGATATTGAATTTGACAAGCAGAGAATCAAGATTGACCATCAATTACAACGAACACGCAATATGGAATATGAGATATTAACACCTAAGACTGAAAAGGGTGAGAGATATGTTCCTATGAAAGAAGATGTTGCAAAAGTGTTTCGTAGGATTATACAGAATAGGAAGCATCCAAAGATTGAGCCTATGATAGATGGTTATAGCGGTTTTTATTCTTAGACAAGAATGATATGCCTATGGTTGCTTTACATTGGGAAAGTATTTCCAACATATCCGTGAGAAGTATAACAGTATTTATCAAAGTACAAATGCCTTGTATTACACCTCATGTTTGCAGACACACCTTCTGCTCTAATATGGCAAAGTCTGGTATGAATCCAAAGACATTACAATACATTATGGGACATTCAGATATAGGAGTTACCCTTAATACATATACTCATTTACAGTTTGAGGATGCCTTAGAAGAGATGAAAAAGGTTGTGGGCTAAAAGATTTGAAAATAGCCCAGTATTTAGCCCAAACGAAGGAAAAGTTATGCAAAGTTATTCCAAAATATGCTGAAAATGTGCATAAAAACACTATCATAGAAATATTGCAGAATTGTTGTAAGTGCTGAAAATACAGTAAAATCAAGCATTTAGAGAGGTTTTAGATATATGATAAAAATTTTATTCATCTGCCACGGCAACATCTGCCGCTCACCGATGTCTGAATTTATTTTAAAAGACATGGTTGAGAAGCGTGGCATAAAAGATAAATTTGATATAGCATCGGCGGCGACATCGACCGAGGAGATATGGAATGGCAAAGGCAATTCTATATATCCGCCGGCACAGGCAGAACTAAAAAAACACGGAATTGGAAAGACTGCGTATACCAATTTCAGCAGCAAGCGGGCACGACAGGTCACAAAGCAGGATTACAATTACTATGATTATCTTTTGTGTGCGGACAGCAACAATATACGCAATACAATAAGAATAACAGGACCTGACACAGATAACAAAATAAAGCTTCTTCTGGATTATACAGACCGCAAAGGCAGCAGCATTGCTGACCCGTGGTATTCAGGCAATTTCGTTGATACATATAGGGATGTAGTGGAAGGCTGTGAAGGATTTCTTGCATATCTGGAATCACAGCATATTATATAAATTTATATGAACCGCAACATATTATATAAGTTTTTATAAATCACATCGCAAAAAGAATTAAACATATGGTATCTTAATAGGTTAATCAAAAGGGAGAAGTATTATGAATCTTGAAAAATATTTTGAAATAATGCATCTGACTGAAAAACTAAAAAATAATACAAGACATTCATGGCTTTCATCTGGAAGACGTGAAAGTGTTGCTGAGCACTGTTACAGGCTTACACTTATGGCTTATTTTATGAAGGATGAGTTTAAAGATGCAGACATAGATAAGGTAATCCGAATGTGTATGTTTCACGATATCGGGGAGGCGTTCACAGGCGACATTCCGACATTTGAAAAGAAAGAAAAAGACAGCCTTAAAGAAGAGAAAATAGTTGAAAGTTGGATAGATGAACTGCCAAAGCCGTATAAAAAAGAACTTCATGAACTGTTTAAAGAGATGGAAGAGCAGGTTACAACTGAAGCTAAACTGTATAAGGCACTTGACAGGATGGAGGCGGTTATCCAGCATAACGAGGCTGATATAAGAACATGGCTGCCGTTAGAATATGAGTTGCAGCTCTCTTATGGTGAAAAAGAGGCGGCATTTAGTAAAGTGACTGAAAAACTAAAAGAACATGCAAATAACGATACAATAGAAAAGATAGAAAAAGCAAAATTTGCAGGTTATGTAAAGGAAGATATCAGCGATGCAGTGCTATCAGATAATATCGGCATAATAAGGCTTGTTCTTGGTGCATGTTTTACTAATTGTTATATTGTATACAATATCAGGACGAATAACTGCCTGATTATTGACCCGGCGGATGATGCAGAAAAGATAATTGATAATATCAGTAAAAATGGGCTGAAGCCACAGTATATTCTGGTGACGCATGGGCATACGGACCACATACTTGCACTTGGTGCTTTGAAAGAAAAGTATAATATTCCTGTAGTTATCAGCAGGATTGATGCACCGCGTCTTCTTGATGAAGAACTGATAAATGAAAGACCATATGTTGAAGTGCCTTATAAAGCCGTATATCCATCTGTTTTATTAGGAGAGGGTGATGAAATCTGGCTTGATGATATAAGATTCGAAACCATGATTTTACCGGGGCACACACCGGGTTCTGCTGCATTTAAGATTGATTTTAAAAACAGCACGGGACACAGAACAGATGAAAACAAAGATACAGCTGCCCAATATATGGATGCTGAAAATACAATATATCAGGTTGGGGATTCAAATGAACCGGATAATATAAAAGGCATAATTTTTACGGGTGATACCATGCTTGCGGGAGGACACGGAAAGACAAGTCTGCCGGGCGGAAATGAAGAAGATATGATTAAGTCTTTACAGCGTTTAAAAGATATAGACGGAAATTATCTGATTTATCCGGGACATAAGGAAATTACGACATTAAAAAAAGAAAGACAATAAAAACAGCGGATGAAAAACGAATCAGAAGGAAATCTTCAGTTAGTTATCGTTTTTCATCCGCTTAATTTTACAGGACATTTATTAAATTGGATTATTTAACCAACATGTATTGTACTGTAATACTAAAAAATTTTATAAAAATCTATAGAATATTAAAATTCATTTCCGGGAAATTTTGGAATTCCGTCAAAGCCAGGCTTTAAATCTTCGTCAGTCGGAATGTAGTCTGTCATTTCGCCGTTATTGAACTTTTCGTAAGCAACCATGTCGAAGTAACCTGTGCCTGTAAGACCAAATACAATAGTCTTTTCTTCGCCTGTTTCCTTGCATTTGAGAGCTTCGTCGATTGCAACACGGATTGCGTGGCTGCTTTCAGGAGCTGGAAGAATGCCTTCAACTCTTGCGAACTGTTCAGCTGCCTCAAATACAGAAGTCTGTTCTACACTTCTTGCCTCGATAATTCCGTCATGGTAGAGCTGTGAAACAACAGGGCTCATACCGTGGTAGCGTAATCCGCCGGCGTGGTTGGCAGAAGGGATAAATCCGCTTCCGAGTGTATACATCTTAGCAAGAGGGCATACCTTTCCTGTATCGCAGAAATCATATGCAAACACGCCTCTTGTAAGACTTGGGCATGATGCAGGTTCAACCGCAATAATCTGATAGTCATGTTCACCGCGGAGCATTTCACCGGCAAATGGAGAAATAAGACCGCCGAGGTTGGAGCCGCCACCGGCACATCCGATGATAATATCAGGAACAATATCATATTTTTCAAGAGCAGCTTTAGTCTCAAGACCGATTACAGTCTGGTGGAGAAGTACCTGATTGAGAACACTTCCGAGAACATAGCGGTAACCTTCCTGGCGTGATTCGGCTTCGACTGCCTCAGAGATTGCACATCCAAGACTTCCTGTTGTGCCGGGATGTTCAGCAAGAATCTTCTTTCCGACTTCTGTAGTTGTGCTTGGAGAAGGAGTAACTTTTGCTCCGTATGTACGCATAACTTCACGTCTGAATGGCTTCTGTTCGTAAGAAACTTTTACCATATAAACCTGACAGTCAAGTCCGAAATAAGAGCATGCCATAGAAAGTGCAGTACCCCACTGACCGGCACCGGTCTCTGTTGTAACACCTTTAAGCCCCTGCTTTTTTGCATAATAAGCCTGTGCGATAGCAGAGTTAAGCTTGTGGCTTCCACTTGTGTTATTGCCTTCAAATTTATAGTAAATCTTAGCAGGTGTCTGCAATTTTTTCTCAAGACAATATGCACGGACAAGAGGTGACGGACGATACATCTTGTAGAAATCAACGATTTCTTCAGGAATAGGAATATATGCATTAGTTTCGTCAAGTTCCTGTGCGATTAATTCATCACAAAATACAGCTTTCAAATCATCTGCTGTCATTGGCTTTAAAGTTGCTGGATTGAGGAGCGGAGCCGGTTTGTTTTTCATATCGGCACGTACGTTGTACCATGATTTTGGCAGCTCATCCTCTTTAAGATAAATTTTGTACGGAATTTTTTTCTCTGACCCCATAATAATAAATAACTCCTTTTGTTTTTAAAAAATATTTAAAATATCGTATCATAAATGGTGAAAATTAGCAATGATTAAAAGTGCATCAATATCAAATTTATTAAGAAAAAATACTTGCATACTTTGCGATAAAGCGATAATCTATCGGAGACACAAAACAGTAATTAGCGGAGATAAACAATGGCAGGAATGGCGGATATGAAAAACAGAAAAAAAGATGTACTGCGAAAAGTCTTTGGATATGATTCATTCAGGACGGGGCAGGAGGAAATTGTGGATAACATACTTCTGGGACGCGATGTCTGTGGAATAATGCCTACAGGAGCAGGTAAGTCAATATGTTACCAGCTTCCGGCGTTATTGCTTCCAGGCATAACAATAGTAGTATCTCCGCTTATTTCACTTATGATAGATCAGGTAAAAGCATTGAACGAGGCAGGGGTTCATGCAGCATACATAAACAGTGCCCTCACCGAAAACCAGATTACGAAAGCACTTTATAATGCGATGTGTGGCAGATACAAAATAGTCTATGTAGCACCGGAAAGACTTGAAACCAACAGATTTCTTGAATTTGTGCTTAATGCCGATATTTCGATGATTACGATAGATGAGGCACACTGCATCTCACAGTGGGGGCAAGATTTCAGGCCAAGCTATCTTAAAATAGTGAATCTTATAAAAATGCTGCCAAAAAGACCCGTTGTAAGTGCATTTACAGCAACAGCAACGCAGGCAGTAAAAGATGATATTGTATGCGTGCTGGGACTGAATAATCCTTTTATAAAGGTGACCGGATTTGACAGGAGTAACCTGTATTTTGAAGTGCGTCAGCCGAATAATAAGGATGCAGAAGTGCTTAATTATGTGCTTTCTCACAGGGATGACAGTGGAATAATATATTGTGCCACAAGAAAAAATGTTGACAAAGTATATGCGATGCTTGCTAAAAATGGAATTGCAGTTACAAGGTATCACGCCGGGCTTGATAATGATATGAGAAAAGCCAATCAGGAAGATTTCATATATGATGAAAAACCGGTAATTGTGGCAACAAATGCGTTTGGCATGGGTATAGACAAGTCAAATGTAAGATATGTGCTTCATTATAATATGCCTCAGTGTATAGAAAATTATTATCAGGAAGCGGGAAGAGCCGGCCGTGATGGAGAACCTGCAGAATGTATATTGCTTTTTTCGCCGCAGGATGTTATTATCAACGAATTCCTCATCGAAAATAAAGGGGAAAATAACGAATTTACTGAAGAGGAAAGAAAAGCTGTACATGACAATGATATACGCAGATTGAAAAAAATGCGTTACTACTGCAGTACAAAAGAGTGTCTGAGAGAATACATGCTAAACTATTTTGGCGAGTATTCAGGAAAAGATGACTGTGGCAACTGCAGCAACTGTTCTGCAGTATTTGAAGAAAAAGATGTAACAAATACAGCTTCAGTTATTATTAAGACAATAAAAGAGTGTCATGAAAGATTTGGAACATCGGTAATAACAGGGACGATTCGCGGTGAAAATAAGGCAAAACTAAGAAGTTACGGAGTTGACAGGTATTCGACATTCGGAATGTGTCGTCAGATGAGTGAAAGCTTTATAAAAGGCGTTATTGACAAGATGCTGCTTGATGGGTATGTTAGGGAAACGGATGATATGTACAGAATTCTTAAACTTACTGAAACTTCAGATATGCTGATATCAGGTGAAGAGCATCTTATTATGAAATGGTCGGAACGAAAAGAAGAATTCAAAAAAGAAAAGCGTACACCAAAAAGCCTCGATGCAGACGGCCTTATGCTGTTTGAAAGACTGCGTATGTTAAGAATTGATATTGCACGAAATGAAAATGTGCCGCCATATATAGTCTTTTCAGATAAGGCACTTACTGATATGTGCATAAAAAGACCACATACAAAATCAGAAATGCTTAATGTAAACGGTGTTGGTGAAAATAAATACGAAAGATACGGAAAAGAATTTCTTAAATGTATAAAAGAACACGAAAATCAGGAGGATACACATGGTTAAAGACATGACAAAAGGTTCACCGATGAAACTGATTCTTGGATTTGCGATTCCTATGCTTATGGGAATGCTTTTTCAGCAGTTTTACAATCTGGTGGACACAATGATTGTTGGAAAAACATTAGGCGTAGATGCACTTGCGGGCGTTGGAGCTACGGCGTGCATTAACTTTATGATTATTGGTTTCTGCATGGGAGTATGTAACGGATTTGCGATTCCTGTTGCACAGCAGTTTGGAGCAGGCAAATATTCGGAACTCAGAAAGTATGTATACAATGGATATATTTGCAGCATTATATTTTCGGTTGTTCTGACGGTCGCATCAGTTGTGGGATGCCGCGGTATACTTACACTTTTAAGGACACCTTCCAATATTTATGAGCATGCATATGCATATATTGTTGTAATATTTGCGGGAATACCAACAGTTTTCCTTTATAATATGGTTTCCGGTGTAATCCGTTCACTTGGTGACAGCAAGACACCTGTATATTTTCTTGTCGTTTCAGCAGTTATAAATATAATACTTGATTTTGTATTTATTCTTGTATTTAAAATGGGAGTTGCCGGGGCTGCATGGGCGACAGACATATCACAGCTTATATCAGGTGTGGCATGTTATGTTTATATGAATAAAAAATATGATATACTGAAATTCCAGAAGCAGGAGAAGAAGTTTAAAAAGGTTTATGTTAAGAATCTTTGCATAAATGGAATTCCTATGGGACTGCAGTATTCAATCACTGCAATAGGAAGTGTAATTCTTCAGGCAGCAGTTAATACGCTTGGTTCAGTCTATGTTGCAGCAATGACAGCAGGCTCAAAGATATTTACATTTACATGTTGTCCGTTTGATGCACTCGGTTCGACGATGGCAACATATGGCGGTCAGAACGTAGGAGCCGGCAAAACGGAGCGTCTCGGAAAGGGAATTAAGGCTGCGGGAATAATAGGAATTATATACAGCATTGTTGCATTTGTTCTTTTATATTTCTTTGCAAGTTACATTGCACTTCTGTTTGTGGCAGCATCAGAGACAGAGATAATAAGACTGACACATCAGTTTATTGTATATTCGGCATTGTTCTATATACCGCTTACATTTGTCAATGTAATAAGATTTTGCATACAGGGTATGGGATTTTCAACATTTGCAATACTTGCGGGAGTGTTTGAGATGGCGGCAAGAACATTTGCGGCAGTTATGCTGGTTCCGGTTATGGGATATAGCGGTGCGTGTCTTGCAAATCCGCTCGCATGGATTGCAGCGGACATATTCTTGTTCCCAGCATTTATGTATTGTAAAAAACGACTTGAGAGAGCAGGAAAAACAGCATAAAGAAAAGATAAAAAGCTTCGCATCCGTGAATAAAGCAATTCTCACGGACAGTGAAGCTTTTTGTAAGCTTTGCACATCAATGTTACAGATGGCATATTTTGTGCAGATGTATATTTAAAAATGCATGATTTCTATTAAGAAAATCCATGCGAGTCCATAGTATGTAACGACGGCAACAAGGTCGTTTACTGTTGTGATAAGCGGACCTGAAGCAACTGCCGGGTCGATATGGATTTTTTTGAAAAACATAGGTATAAGTGTTCCCACAAGGCTTGATATAAGCATTGCAAGCATAAGTGCAGCACCGATACAGAGTGAGATGCTGAATGAAAACAGTATTGATGCACCCTTAAAAAAGTGGATATAGCTGCCAATGCATACAAGTGATAATATGCCGAGAATCAGTCCGTTGATAAGACCAACGCGGCCTTCTTTAAACACAAGTCCGAATTTTTGTCTGGCAGTCAGATCTTCATCCATGAGAACACGGATAGTAACAGCGAGTGACTGCGTACCTACATTTCCGGCCATATCAAGTATAAGTGACTGGAAACACATAACAATAGTAAGCTGGGCAACTACAGTTTCAAACATTCCTACAACAGATGAAACAACAAGTCCGAGACCGAGAAGTATAATCAGCCATGGCAGACGTTTTTTGATACTCTGTTTTAGCGGCTCATGCAAGTCCTCTTCAGAAGTAAGACCGGCAAGCATGGCGTAATCTTCACCCATTTCATCATCAACGACTTTAACAATATCCTGTGCGGTTATAACTCCTAAAAGCCTGTTATTTTCATCGAGTGCAGGAATAGAATCCTCTGAGTAATCTTTAATCCATTCGATACAATCGTCAATATCTTCTTTGGCATAGACGAAAGGATATGACGTTACAATTAAATCTGAGAGCGGCATATCAGCTCTGGCGATGATAAGCTCATTAAGGCTTATGGCACCACAGAAAACATCATTTTCATCTTCAACATAGATTGTAGAAATATTATCATTTTCGGCGGCCTGATTTACAAGCTCACGCATAGCCTGTTTAATTGTAAGTGTAGAGTGGATTAAAACGAAATTTGTTGTCATTTTGCTGCCTATCTGGTCATCGTCAAATGAAGAGATAAGAGCAATGTCACGTCTTGCATCATTACCTATAAGCTCGATTAAATCATCGCGTGTTTTTTTATCAAGGTGCTGGAGAACAAAAACTGCTTTGTCAGCGTCCATTTCGGATACAACAGCAGCTTTCTTCTTGATATCGAGCTCCTTGAAATATGTCGGAATATTATCTTCGTCAACATATTCAAATATATCTGAAAGCTCGTCAATATTAAGCAGCCTGTATAATCTCTGTCTTTCTGATATGCTCATGCTGTCAAGTGCAGCGGCAATATCATTTTCATGATAATCAAGCAGCTTGTCTTTAATCTGTGCAGGGGATGCGTTGCTTCTGATAATAGAAGCGATTTCCTTTTCGTAGTCAGGTTTTGCTGAAGAAAGTTCCTCAGCAGTTGTGTTTACGATGTCTTTTTCTTCCATCACAATCTCCTTTCATATTCAGTTAGAAATAGTCTGTAGCGACCGGACATGAAAATCATTGCCAGAAAAAGCAGGAGAAAAAAATCCGATGCAGATAACCGGATTTATGAAAGTTTTTCATATTTAGAAATGAAGAAATCTATAGACTTAAAATGAGACCCACCATGACAAAAGTGCCGGGTTTAAAATCTATATTCTTATATGAATTCTTCTGATTTTTGCAGACAATGATGCTACTTCGCCCGTAACTGTCGTCAGTCATGATCTCACCTCGTTTTCATAAAATAATATTAAAAATAAATATGCGGAAAAATCCCACAAAGAAGATTATAGTTCACTGCAAATAAAAAAGTCAAGAAAGAATATCATAAATATTATGAGCTGTTATATAAAAAGACAACCATATATAAGCAGATAAATTTATGGCTTATATAATGGCTGTCTCTATTATTAAAAAATCAAATATTTTTTGACGTATGTAAATTGTGTTCATGAAGATATTTTTCTTTGGTTGCAAGACCACCTCGTATGTGTCGTTCCTGTTTGTTAATGTCAAGAACCTTTCTTGCCTCACTTGCGAGTGAGGGATTAATACGTGCTAATCTTGAAGTGACATCTTTGTGAACAGTGCTTTTGCTGACACCGAATTTTCTTGCCGTCTGACGGACGGTAGCTTTTGTTTCGATAATATATTCAGCAGTTTTTATAGCCCGTTCTTCGATATAACCTTTCAATCAAAACCCCTGCATATTTGTTTGTATATCATATTCAATAATTAAGACAAATATGACCTCAAAGCGTTTTGAAAATATAGATTAAAGAATGGATGTTATAGTTAAATCAGGTGCTGCAGATAAATCAATAAATTTATCTTTGCAACGTATAACCGGTCTGCTTAAACTTCTGTCGTTAATGAGTACAACTTCACCTGTCTCGCCATTTGAAAGTTTGACATTGTTGTGAATGTATGATGATGCAACATTTTTAAAGAATGGAAGTGCAAATTTAGGATCAAGTGTTGAAAAACACTCTTGTTCCATAAGATGTATAACTGTAAAAGGACATACAGCACTTCTGTAAACTCTGTCTGATGTCATTGCGTCATAAATGTCGGCAATTGCAATTATTTTTGCAAAATCAGGAATCTTTTCGCTTGTAAGTCCAAAAGGATAGCCTGTACCATCACATTTTTCATGATGAAGCAGACACGCTTCTTTAACTCTTGAGTCGATATCTTTATCTTTTATAATATCATAACCTTCGTTTACATGGGCTTTCATAACCTCAAATTCAGTAGGTGTAAGCTTGCCTGGTTTTTCAAGAATTTTCCTAGGAATACGGACTTTGCCTATATCATGCAAAAGACCACACAGTGTAAGAACATGCACATCTTCTTCGGAATAACCGAGCCATTCACCTATAATAGATGCAACAAGTGCAACATTTACGCTATGGGCATAAGTAAGGTCGTCAAACTGGCGTAAACTGTGCAGCATGTCAAACATCTGAAGTTTGTTTGAATATGTATTCATGAGAGAAAGGGGATAAGTAAGAAGTTCATCCACGTCAACATCTGCATTACGGTTTACAATATCATTTAACTGTGATTTTAAATCAGAAATTCCTTCATTGTATTCTTTACAGAAAGCTTTGAATTCTTTGCTGTTTCTTACCTTTTCGTAATATGTAGAATTGTCATTCTCGACAGGTCTCACAGGTTCGGTGTAATCTTTATCAATAATCTCGATTTCAAGGATATGGTTTGCAGAAATCTTTGCAATCATATCCATATCAAGCTTTGTGCCTGATGCAGCAATAAGAGAGCCATCGCTGTTAAGGACATCTTTAGAAAGAGTCATTCCGTCATCGACATCAAAAATAAACACTGTCTTTGTATGTATGTTATTAGATGATGAATTATTATCTGACATAATTAAAATACCCCCGTTTAGATATAAAATAATATCGGCATTTGAATATGATTTTATTATAGAAAAAATGGGGCAAATTGTCAATTTTATAAAATAAAATAAAATATATTTCGGTAAAAACACTTGACTAGTAAGTATTAATTGTGTAATATTCATTTGAAATAAAAATATAACGAGTGAGTATCATGTAGCGGTATGCTTTATGATATTACATCCCTTATTTAGAGTGGCGGAGACACATAGGGTCTGTGAAGCCCGGCAACCCCGTAGGCAATGGCAGTGATTTGGTGATTGAGCTGTTGCAAGGAAGGTGCCAACCTGAGCGAAGATATCCGGATTATACCGGAAGTTCGAACAATAAGAGGATTTCGAGTCTTGATGATTGCGGGTCCTTTTACGAGGGCTCTTTTTTTTCGTTATGTTTTAATTAATGTAACCACATATACAATTAATTTTTATGAAGAAAGGAATTATTATGGAAAGAAGATTATTTACATCAGAATCTGTTACTGAAGGACATCCTGATAAAATCTGTGACCAGGTATCAGATGCAATACTTGACGCTTTATATGAGCAGGACCCATATTCAAGAGTAGCCTGCGAGACACTTACAAATACAGGATTTGTAATGGTTATGGGTGAGATTACAACAAAGGCAAATATCGACATTCCTCAGATTGTACGTAACACAGTTACAACAATCGGATATGACAGCTCAGAAAAGGGATTTGACGGAAATACATGTGCAGTTATGGTTGCACTTGACAAGCAGTCTGCAGATATTGCAATGGGTGTTGATAAAGCACTTGAAGCAAAAAATGGTGAAGAAGATGACGCTGCGATTGATGCAATCGGTGCCGGTGACCAGGGTATGATGTTTGGTTATGCAACTAATGAGACACCGGAATATATGCCATATTCAGCTGCACTTGCACAGAAACTTGCAAGACAGCTTACAGCTGTAAGAAAGAACGGACCTCTTTCATATTTAAGACCTGACGGAAAGACACAGGTTACTGTAGAATATGATGAAAATAACAAACCAGTCAAGCTTGATGCTATTGTTGTTTCTTCACAGCATGCACCTGAAATTTCACAGGAACAGATTCATGAAGATATCAAGAAATATGTAATTGATGCGGTTGTTGATCCTGCAATGATAGACGAAAATACAAAGATTTTCATTAATCCTACAGGAAGATTCGTGATCGGCGGACCTAACGGCGACAGTGGCCTTACAGGACGTAAGATTATCGTTGATACTTACGGCGGTGTTGCAAGACACGGCGGCGGAGCTTTCTCAGGAAAGGACTGCACAAAGGTTGACCGTTCGGCAGCTTATGCAGCACGTTATGTTGCAAAGAATATCGTTGCAGCAGGAATAGCTGACAGATGCGAAATCCAGCTCTCATATGCAATTGGTGTTGCACAACCTACATCAATCATGGTTGATACATTTGGAACCGGCAAGCTTTCAGAAGATAAGATTGTTGAGCTTATCAGAGAAAACTTTGATTTAAGACCGGCAGGAATTATCAAGATGCTTGATTTAAGACGTCCTATCTACAAGCAGACTGCAGCTTATGGTCATTTTGGTCGTCCGGATCTTGATCTTCCATGGGAAAAGACAGATAAAGCAGAATTATTAAAAAAATATTTATAAAACAATTGTAAAATAACATTACGGTAATGTATAATAATAAAGCGGATGTGGGACAGACTGCATCCGCTCTTATCAGTATTTAAGGAGATTTTGATGGAAGGGTATTATACAATTGAGAGATGGCTGGCATTCTTTTTATATACAGCTTTCTCGGGTGGTGCATTGAATCAACTATAGTTTCTGTGAGCAAAAGAAATACAAACAGAGGATTTTAAAAGGTCCTATGCTTCCATTATATGGTTTTGGGGCTTTGACAATTATAATTTCGACACTGATGGTTGCTGATAATGCAGTTCTTGTATATATATGCGGCATGATTGCGGCTACTGCACTTGAATACGTAACAGGTGCTGCAATGGAAGCTATATTTAATATATATGAAATATTGGGATTACAGTGACAAAAAGTTTAACATTCATGGATATATATGCCTGAAATCATCCTTTTCTGGGGATTTTTGTCAGTTGTGCTTGTTATGGTAATCCATGTGCCTATAGCAGAATTTATTGATTCACTTGACATAAGAATTCTTACGGCAGTTTTGCTGGTTATAATTGTGATTGCTGCGACCGATACAGTATTTGCATTTAAGAAAGCACTTGATTACCAGAAGCTTCTTGCTTATGAGTCTATGATAAAGAAAGAACTTTCAGAAATATCAGAAAGACTTGCGGAAGCAAAAGAAGCATTTACGGAAAAGGCAACTGCAAAGCAGATAGAATATTTTTCTAATCAGGAGCAGAAAGTTGAAAGACTTCGTCTTGAACTTGACGCTGCAAAGGAGAAAGCCGGTAAACTTCACAAATCACTTTTAAAGAGCTTCCCATCTGCTTCATCTAAGAGGTTTGGCGAGGCGTTTGAAGAGATTAAGAAGTATGTAAGCACTAAGAAACAGTAAAGATATTAAAAAAAATTATAAATTTATTTAAAATAAGTCTTTTAAATTTTTTTTTTATTGTATATAATGATATTTAGGCATAAAATCTTTATTGCGTGGTACTTTGGCAGTGGTTTGTGCCGGAAGATTTATGGATGATTGGATATTGAACAGCTTAGTACAAAGTGAAAGGAGTAATTTCATGCTGTCAACAGATATAGGAATTGATTTGGGAACAGCCAGTATTCTGGTTTATATAAAAGGAAAAGGTGTTGTGTTAAAGGAGCCTTCAGTTGTTGCTTTGACAGAGATACTAATAAGATAAAAGGCCATTGGTGAAGAGGCACGTCTCATGCTTGGACGTACACCTGGTAATATTGTTGCCGTAAGACCTCTTCGTCAGGGTGTTATTTCAGATTATACAGTAACAGAGAAGATGCTCAAGTATTTTATTCAGAAAGCTATAGGCAGAAGAATGTTAAAGAAGCCTAGAATCAGTGTTTGCGTACCTTCAGGTGTAACTGAGGTTGAAAAGAAAGCCGTTGAGGATGCAACACTTCAGGCAGGAGCAAGAGAAGTTGCAATTATTGAAGAGCCGATAGCAGCAGCAATCGGTGCCGGAATTGATATTTCAAGACCATGTGGTAATATGATTGTTATATCGGTGGCGGTACTACAGATATAGCAGTTATCTCCTCGGAGGTACTGTTGTAAGTACATCTATTAAGATTGCAGGTGATGATTTTGATGAAGCACTTGTAAGATACATGAGAAAGAAACACAATCTTCTTATCGGTGAGAGAACAGCCGAAGATATTAAGATAAAGATTGGTTCAGCATACCCAAGAGCAGAAGTTACTACTATGAATGTTAGAGGACGTAATCTTGTAACAGGTCTTCCTAAGACAGTAGAAGTGACATCAGAAGAGACAGAAGAAGCATTGAGAGAGGCAACTTCACAGATTGTTGAAGCAGTTCACAGTGTCCTTGAAAAGACACCTCCGGAACTTGCATCAGATATAGCCGACAGAGGAATTGTTCTTACAGGCGGTGGAAGTCTTCTTTCAGGACTTGAAGATTTAATTGAGGCAAAGACAGGTATTAATACAGTTACTGCTGAGGATCCAATGACAGCAGTTGCAATCGGTACAGGTAAGTTCATAGAATTCCTTGCCGGTTACAGAGATGAGAACTAAAAATATCAGGATGGAGGTCAGGTTATGGTAAGAGGCTTATATACTGCCTATACAGGAATGGTAAACAGCCAGCACAGACTTGATGTTGTATCCAACAATCTGGCGAATGCTACAACGACAGGATATAAAAAGGAAGGATGCACAACGCAGTCTTTTGATGCTGTTTATGGCATTAAGATTAAAGATGCGACAGTGGGTCATGTAAATCAGAATATCGGCAAGCTTTCGCTTGGAGCAAAAATCGGTGAAACGTATCGTAATTGGGAGCAGGGTTCTTTTGTTACAACAGATAATACATACGATTTTGCATTGTCAGGAAAGGGATTCTTTACGATTTCCTTTACAAACAAAGCCGGGGAGACATCAACGATGTATACCAGTGGATGGTTTTCAGATGAACGCAGATGGTTATCTGGTTACCAAGGATGGTGATTATGTGTGAGAGAGCGGTGAGCCGATTGTTCTTCCGACAGATGCAACTAATATAGCAGTAGAACCTACAGGAGAGATATATGCTGATAATGAGTATGTAGATTCATTTCTTCTTACAGATTTTGAAGATTATAATTATCTCGAAATGTATGGTGAGAATCTTTATCGTGCCATAGATGGTGCAACACAGGCAGATGAGGTTACTGCAACAGTTAATCAGGGATTTAAAGAAGCATCTAATATCAATGTTGTTTCAGAGATGGTTGAGATGATTAGTATCGCAAGAGAGTATGAGAGCGGTCAGAAGGTCATCAATGCCATGGATGAGATGATGAGTAAGATGGTATCAATTTCTGAGTTATAAGTTTAGATGAAAGGCAGACAGAATGGTAAGATCATTATATTCAGCTGCATCAGGAATGATGGCACAGCAGACAAATGTTGATGTAATTGCAAACAACCTTGCAAATGTTAATACAATAGGATATAAGTCACAGAGTGCTGAATTCAAGTCACTTTTATATCAGGATTTACAGGCTAAGACAACTTCTGCTAATGGAGAAAATAAGCCGGTAAGTGCACAGGTTGGACTTGGTTCAAGAATATCATCAATAACATCACATTACACACAGGGTTCAGCAAATGCAACGGATGGTACAACAGATTTCCTTATAAACGGAATGGGATTTTTTGCAATAGAAAATATTGATGGAAATGTATATTATACAAGAAATGGTAATTTCTTCTTATCGGTAGATACTGAGGGAACGGTTCTTTGTACTGCAGAAGGTTATCCGGTTCTTAGTTCAGAGGGACAGCCTATTGTTCTTGACCCACAGTATCAGTCAACTAAGATTACAGTTGATGGAGACGGTAATATATGTTATCCTGACGAATCTAACAATGCACAGCCTATTGGAATAAAGATTGGATTATATCAGTTTCCTAATCCTTCAGGACTTACAAAGGTTGGTAATTCATATCTTGCAGAAAGTGATGCATCAGGCGTAGCAATCAATGAAGAGGATGGAGTTGTAAGCAAGAGTAAATTAAAGCAGGGTTATCTTGAGAAGCCATCTAATGTGTATTATTAACCTTGATACTAGAGGTGGAGATGAAGTTGTCTTATAACAGCACAGGAAACACATGAAGCTTTGTTCAAAGGCTATTACAACATCTGATACAATGATGGAGCAGGCAAACAACTTGAAGAGATAATAAGCGGCAGGGAGAATTATTATGGATAATATTATCAGTAATGTTAATTCCATTTATACTAATGGAACATATGCATCCGGTACAGGTAATTCACTTGAAGATAAAATAAATAATAAAGATTTGTCAAAAGCAACAGATGATGAGCTCATGGAAGTTTGCAAAGATTTCGAGAGTTATTTCTTAGAACAGATGTTAAAGTCAATGGTAAAGATGACAAAAGTTGACGGTGATACGGATGATAGTAATCTGTATTCGTCACTTTTTGGAATGACTGATAATTCTGATTCGGGAATGAGTACACTTTCAAGTTATTTTGGTGATGAGATAGTTCAGCAGGTAGCTGACAAGATGACAGAGTCTAATGGTGGAAAAGGTCTTGGACTTGCACAGCAGCTTTACGAACAGATGAAGAGAAACTACGGAGTTAGTGAGGTATAATTATTTTGGAATATGAAGCTGTAAAATACGTTGAGGGATTTGTTGAAAATATTATTTTCCGCAATGAAGATAACGGATATACGGTGTTTGATATTACATATAATGGTGAAGAAGTAACCTGCGTTGGTGTATTAAGTTACATCAGTGCAGGTGAATTTATAGCCGCACAGGGTGAATTTGTCAAACATCCCGTGTATTACATGCAATTTAAAATAAAATCATATGAATTCAGGGCGCCTGACGATGCAAAATCGGTGAAGCGTTATCTTAGTTCCGGTGCGATTAAAGGCATTGGCGAAAAAATGGCCGAAAATATTGTGAATAAATTCGGCGATGATACATTCCGCATTATGGAAGAAGAACCGGAACGTCTTGCTGAGATTAAAGGAATCAGCATCAAAAAGGCAATGGATATTGCCGCACAGCTTATGGACAAAAGAGATGTGCGTCGTGCAATGATGTTTATGCAGGAGTTTGGCATAAGCATGAAGTTGGCTAACAAAATTTACACAAAATACGGACAAAACATATATACAATTCTAAAAGAAAATCCTTACCGTCTTGCTGATGATATTGATGGTATAGGCTTTAAAATTGCAGATGAAATAGCAGCAAAAGCCGGAATAAAAGTGGATTCGGCATTTAGAATTAAAAGCGGAATTTTTTACGTTTTATGTCAGGCAGCAGGCCAGGGACATGTATATCTTCCATTGGATGAGCTTGAAAGTTATGTCAAATCGCTTCTTTTGATAGAGTTTGATAATATGGAAAGTTATATAATGGACCTTGCGGTAGATAAAAAAGTTGTTGTAAAACAGAGTGGCGACAGAAAGTTTGTATACGCTGCGATTTATTATTATATGGAAACGTCTGTTGCAAGAAAACTGTGCGATTTGGATATAAGCTATTCATGTAACGATGAGGAAATGGAAGAATCAATTGAAAAAATTGAACAGCGTCTTAATATTGAGCTTGATGAAATTCAAAAAGAGGCAGTGAAAAAGACTGTTCAAAATGGCCTTGTCGTTATAACAGGTGGTCCGGGAACCGGAAAAACAACAACAATAAATACCATAATCCGATATTTCCAGATGGAAGGGCTTGATATAAGGCTTGCAGCACCGACAGGAAGGGCAGCCAAAAGAATGAGTGAAACCTGTGGAATGGAAGCCCAGACAATACACAGACTGCTTGAGATAAGCGGAGGACCGCAGGAAGATTCCAATGGAAGTTCATTTGCAACTAATTTTGACAGAAATGAAGAAAATCCGCTTGAGACAGATGCTATTATAGTCGATGAAATGTCAATGGTTGATATAAGCATAATGAATTCGCTTTTAAAGGCAGTTGCGGTAGGAACAAGACTTATTCTTGTTGGCGATACCGACCAGCTGCCGAGTGTCGGTGCCGGAAATGTATTAAAAGATATAATAGCATCAGGATGTTTTCCGGTTGTAAGGCTTGAAAAGATTTTCCGACAGGCAGCCGAGAGTGAAATAGTTATAAATGCACATAAAATAAATAAAGGTGAGCCGGTCGTTCTTAATAAATACAGTAAAGATTTTCTTTTTGTAAGACGCGAAACACCTGATGAGATAATAGCTGCAATATGTACGCTCGTAAAGAAAAAACTGCCGGATTATGTCGGTGCGGGAATTAATGAAATACAGATACTTACGCCATCTAAAAAATCTGCAACAGGTTCATTAAGACTCAATAAAATCATGCAGGAGTATCTCAATCCGCCACAGGCAGGAAAACAGGAAAAAGTGTATGGCGAAGTCACATTCCGTGAGGGAGATAAAGTTATGCAGATTAAAAATAATTACCAGACGGAATGGGAAAAGAAGAGTAAATACGGAGTGACATACGATGCCGGAAGCGGAGTATTTAACGGTGATACAGGAATAATTACAGAGATTAATACATTCATGGAGCAGATGACTGTAAAGTTTGATGATGAGCGTATTGTGAAATATGATTTTAAACAGCTTGAAGAGCTGGAACTTGCATATGCAATTACGGTACATAAATCGCAGGGAAGTGAATATCCAGCGGTTGTTATTCCGATGTATCCCGGCCCAAGGATGCTTATGAACAAAAATCTTTTGTATACAGCGGTTACAAGGGCAAGAAAATGTGTATGTATGGTTGGAAATGAAAACTGCTTTCATCAGATGGCACAAAATGAGTCTGAACAGAGACGTTATTCGTCTTTAGATGAAAGAATAAAAGAAATATATGAATTGGATAATGCGGTTTAAATGAAAGGGGTAAAAGCATAAATATTCTGGAAAAATTTTGTGGAAAAGCACTGGACTTCATATATCCGCCAGCGTGTCCTATATGTGGGATACCATTGCCGGCTGGATTAAGACAACAGGGAATATGCAGGGAGTGTGTTAAAAAAATTGTGTATATTGGCGATGAAAGCTGCCTGAAATGTGGAAAACCATTAGATGTTGATGACAAAGAATACTGCCACGACTGTGCAAAGACAAAACATATATTTGACAGATCGGCGGCTGTTTTTTCGTATTCAGACGGATTAAAGCAGTCGATATACAGGTTTAAATATAAAGGATGCCGGGAATATGGAAAGTGGTATGCCACGCAGATGGCTGACAAGCTGGGTATGCTTATAAAAATATGGTCGCCTGATGTGATTGTTCCTGTTCCTATGTATGCAAAAAAACAGCGTGCAAGAGGGTACAATCAGGCAGAAATTATTGCGTGTGAACTTGGAAAAATTATACATGTCCCGGTTAATACATGGTTTCTTAAAAGAAATAAAAATACAGTTCCAATGAAAGAAGTTTCGGGACATGACAGGAGTAAAAATCTTGAAAATGCTTTTATTGCGGACAAAAATGTTGTAAAATATAAGAAAATACTATTGGTAGACGATATATATACTACAGGTGCGACGCTTGATGCGTGTGCTGCGGTATTAAAAAAATACGGGGTAGAAAAGGTATATGGTGCATGCCTTTGTATTGGAAGAGGAATGTCCTGAGAGGTAATGTTGCGATATGCAATATCTGGTATAGGATATTTCCGGTAAAATAACAGCGGTTTGGCGTGATGCCGGAACAGGAGGAAAATTATGGATGTAAGAAATTGTAGAGGATGCGGAAGATTATATAACTATATCGGTGGTTCATATAGGAATCTCTGCCCTGACTGCGTAAGAAAGTTAGAGGAAAAGTTTGATATTGTAAAGGACTATATAGAGGAAAACCATTCAGCAACGATGAATCAGATTTCAGAAGACTGCGATGTGAGTGTAAGACAGCTTGAAAAGTGGGTTCGTGAAGAGAGACTCTGCTTTGCAGATGATTCCCCAATAGGTATTCCATGTGAAAATTGTGGAAAGACAATAAAATCTGGAAGATATTGCGAGGCTTGTAAGAACACGCTTGCAAATCAGCTTGGCAGCATGTATGCCATAAATTACGAAGAAGATGATGAAAAAGATAAGAACTCAAGAGCGAGAATGCGTTATCTTGACAGAAAATAAAAACGTAATTTAAAAAGTTGATTTTTGCTGTTAAGAAAAATAAAATAAACGCCGATACATTTCACATAAGATAAAAGAAAGAGAGGCGGTTAGCATGCGTATAGATGCATATAATGCGGTAAGCCAGATTTACAAGTCGAGCACAAAAGTGAATACTGCTAAGAAAACATCAGGCAGTTCTGAGTTCAGTGATAAACTTGAAATTTCAAATGCGGCTAAAAGCTATCAGACAGCAAAGTCAGCAGTTAATGCGGCAGAAGATGTCCGGATGGATAAAGTAGAAGCCCTCAGGGCACAGTTTGCAAACAGAACATATAATGTCAGTTCAGAAGATGTGGCTGATAAGATAATTGCAGATGCAGAAACATTAGTATTTTAGGCGGTGGAATTAGATGGCGAGTTTGATAGAGACACTTATAGATGTGTTGGATAAAGAAAATACAGAATATCAGGGCCTTTTGAAGCTTTCCGAAGAAAAGACCACCGCCATTGTTAATGGCAATGTTGAAAGATTACAGGAAATTCTTGGACTTGAGCAAAGAAGCATTGATAAGATTAATAAACTTGATGCTTTCAGGGATGAGAATGTGGGAGATATATGCAATGTCCTTAATATTCCTAGAAAAGGAATAAAGATTGAGAATATTGCAGATATGTTGTCAGGACAGCCCAAAGATGCAAAAGCTCTTACGGATGTTCATATGAAACTGAAAAGAACACTTGATCAGTTGATGAAAGTTAATGAGAATAATAAGATGTTATTGCAGGAGTCGATGGATATGATTGAATTTGAGCTTAATCTTGCAAAGAATTCAAAGGTTGCACCACAGACGGGTAATTATAGTAAAGGTGCTTACGAGCAGAATAATTCATATCCTACGGCAGGAGGATTTGACGCCAAGCAGTAACGGATTAATATAAATTTATAAAGATTATTTCAAAAGCTGCTTTGCAGCTTTCTTAATTTATGCGGGCAGTAAGCCAGAGTCATTACTTGTATAAGAATGAGAATTTGGCGGATACCGCAGTTCTATATACTCACGGATGAGTATATGCCCGGCTTTACGGATAAGCAATACCGGCAGGAGGATATTTATGGCTAATGGAATGCGAGTCTGTTTGTTGGTGCATCAGGTACCTAAAATCAGCACAGACAGCATTAAATACAACGGCACACAACCTTTCTAATATCAATACAGAGGGTTATACAAGACAGCAGATTGCATTCAGGGATACACACTATCTTAGAATCGGTGGAAGCTATGCTTCACCTTCAGCATCTGTATACGGACTTGGTGTTGGGATAAGCGAAATCAGAAGAATAAGAGACGAATTTATAGATAAAGCATATCGGACAGAAAACGGCCGGCTTGGTTATTACTCAAACCAGTACAAGGCTATTGAAGAAGTTGAAGACCAGTTTGGAGAACTTCAGGGCGTAACATTTCAGGACGCATTGAACAATCTGTATACAGCAATTAATGAACTTAGTAAAGAACCAGCAAGTACTGTAAAGCGTTCTTCACTCATACAGAATGCGTCAGCACTTGTGACAAGGTCTGATGCAATTTATTCAGGACTTAAAGATTATCAGGAAACTCTTAACATAGATGTTGCCAATGCAATTAACAAAATCAATGCTTATGGTGAAAAGATTTTTTCACTGAATAAGCAGATTGCAAAGATTGAAGGTACAGGTGTTGAGAATGCCAACGATTTGAGAGACCAGAGAGATAAAGCACTTGATGAACTCAGTGAGTATATTGATATTTCATATTACGAAGTGCAGGGCGGAGAGATATATGTAAATGCTGGTGGAGTTCCATTTGTGACAATGTCGTCATATACGCAGATGTCATCAAGAACGAATGATGATTCGACATTACTTATTCCGACATCCGGCATTTGAAAGAGACGTATATCCGGAGACAGAATTGTATTCTGCATTGACAGATAAAGACAAGGGCGGACTTAAAGGCACACTTCTTGCAAGAGGAAGCATTGAAGTCGATTATACAGATATACCGGTAAAACCTGATAAAGCTGATTATGATCTTACAACAGCGGACGGAAAAGCGGCCTATGATAAAGATTATGCAAAATATCAGGAGAAGCAGGAATATTATAATAAGTACATAGAACCATCGGTTATCCTTAGTGCTCTTGCGGGCGTTGATAAGCTTATGAACGGCATTGTGACAAAGATAAATGATGTTCTTTGCCCGGAGAAAGACATGAAGCTTACAACAGCTTTGACAGATGAAAATGGCAACGAAATTATGCCAAACAGCTACAGTTATACTGTTTCAGATGCTGTTTTATATGATAAATATAAAAATGAAGTAAAAGGTTTTGATAACGGCGACGGAACATACAGCTACGAATCATCAGAGCCTCTTTATACTGATAAAGATTTAAAAAATAAGGCTGACGTAACATCATACAATTATACTGTGCTTGACATGGATAAGACAGATTATGCATGGATGAAGATAAGACAGTCGGCACAGAAATCTTTGGAAGACTTAATACAAAGCGTTATATAAAGATGAAAGATGCTAATGGTAATGACATGTATGTTCATAATAACCAGAATGAAAAAGGCGACCGTTCAGAATATAAGCTTGGAAATATAATTATGAATTCTGTTGCAGAACAGGATATAGCAAAGATTCCAATGACAACGCTTCAGGGAAAAGAAGATATGGCTAAGGGTCAGGAACTTATTGATGCATGGAACGGTGATTTCGCATCAATAAATCCGCAGATGTATGCTGTTGGCAATTTCAGCACATATTACAATAACTTTATCGGAGAATTCTCGACAGTGGGAAAAGTTCTTTATAATTATGTAGACCACCAGCAGACAATGGTTGACGGATACGATGACCAGAGACTTCAGTCAGAAGGTGTTGCATCAGATGAAGAACTTGAAAAAATGATAAAATACCAGCAGGCATACAATGCCTCATCAAGATATGTCAATGTAATAAGCGAGATGCTTGAACATATAGTTACAGCACTTGGTTCATGATAATGGCGGAAAGGAAAAAGTGAGAATATGGCATCAACATTTTTTGGATTAACAATCGCATATTCAGGATTACAGGCGGCAAATACGTCATTAACAATAACAGGCCACAATGTATCTAATATTAATACAAAAGGATACACAAAACAGCAGGCAGGTACACAGGCAGCGGATGCTTTAAGAACACATACAACATACGGTGCTATCGGTTCCGGTGTTGTTGTTACAGAAATAAGCCAGATACGAGACAGTTACTATGATGTAAAATACCGTAATAATATGGCAAATTACGGTCAGTATTCAGTAAAAGAAAGTTATATGGGACAGATTGAAGATTATCTTGATGAGTTTACACTCAACGGATATTCACAGGAATACAAAAATTTCTTTTCTGCCGTAAACCAGCTTACAATTACACCTGGAGATACATCAGCTAAGAACCAGCTTATCAATAATGCAAAGAGCCTTGCAGATTATTTTAACACACTTACAACAAATTTAAGAAATGTTCAGGCTGATGCAAATAACGAGATAAAAGATGCTGTCCAGCAGATTAATTCATATGCAAAAAATATAGCTGCACTTAACAGACAGATTAACCAGATTGAAGCAAATTATGGTAATGCAAATGATCTGCGTGATAAGAGAAATGCCATGATTGATGAACTTTCAGAGATTGTCAATCTTGAGACATCAGAAGAAGATATGGGAAATAATGTGTCTAATTTTTCAGTAAGAATCAACGGACAGACATTAGTTTCATCATACAGCTATAATACACTTGAAACGGTTGCAAGAACTGATAAAAAGAATTACTCAGACGCAGAAGGCCTTTATGATGTACAGTGGAATTCAGGACAGAAGTTTGATATGTACAGCACATCTTTAAGCGGACATTTAAAAGGTCTAATAGATATAAGAGATGGTAATAATGGTGAGCATGAAAATATAGAAACTGATGATAATGGTAACAATGTTACTGATTCAGATGGCAATCTTGTGCTTACGACAGCACCGGCGGCAGATAAGACAGTTTCATATAAAGGTGTTCCTTATTATCAGGCACAGCTCAATGAATTTGCAAAAATTTTCTCTGATGCAGTTAATAAGATAATGAAGTCAGGTTACACGTCTGATGGAAGCAGCAAGGGAATTTCATTATTTGTAACGCAGCCAAATACAACAGTAATGTCAGCAGGAAATATAACAGTTAATCCTGAACTTCTTAAAAATGCTGATTTGCTTGCAATTAAAAAAGAGCAGAATGACGGTGAGTCAGACGCAAAGATAATGGAAGAATTAAATAAACTTCAGAGCGAAAAGATATTTGCAGGCGGCACAGGCTCGTATTTCCTTGAAAGTATTGTCAGTGATATGTCAATTGATTCACAGAAGGCTGTTAATCTGTATAAGAATTATACTGATTTGAAGACAAGCATACATAACCAGAGACTTTCAATAATGGGTGTTGATACAGATGAAGAAGCTATGGATATGATAAAGTACCAGCAGGCTTATAATCTTAACTCAAAGATGATGTCAGTCATGAACCAGATTTATGACAAGCTTATCAATCAGACTGGAATATAAAAGAAAGGAAGCGGCATAGATGAGAATAACTAATCAGATGATGGTCAACAGTACGATGGCCAATATCCAGGTAAATAAAAAACAGGTAAATACGCTTGAAACACAGCTTTCTACGCAGAAAAAAATCAATAAGCCGTCTGAGGATCCTGTAATTGCAATCAGAGCATTACGTCTTCGTTCAAGCCTTGAACAGGTTACACAGTATCTTAATAAAAATATTCCTGATGCTGATTCGTGGCTCAAGACAACAGAGGGTGCTGTAGACGAAGCTGTATCAGTAATAACAGACCTTTATGCTTATTGTGAACAGGGTGCGACAGACTCATATTCACCTTCAGAAAGAAGTACACTGGCAGAGAGCCTTAATAAACTTCGCGATGCATACTATGCGGAAGGCGATGTTGAATATGCCGGAAGATATCTCTTTTCAGGTTATATGACAGATACACCGCTCACATATCAGTCAGATGAGACAGCAGCTAAAGCTGATTTTACAATAACACAGGAGTTTACAAGAGAAAACATAGAATTAAAGACAGTATATACAAATGCTTATTCTAATGATGATATTCTTAATCTTAATGTTAAGACAGATGCAGCGACAGGAAATGTTATAACACCTAATGTTGCAGATGTTCACAGAGTAAGAATCGGATATACAAAAGTTTCTGATGCAGGCACATTTGAAATCAAGTTAAATGACGGAACTACAATTGCGGCAGCAGCTGTTAATGATTCCAATTATCAGCCGGGAGATGATGAGGCAGCATTTAATGCAGCGACAGGTGAGATTCTTCTTGGAGAAAATGTATATAAGCAGTTATATGCTTCTGACGGATTTTCATTTACATACAGAAAAGATAACTTTGCAAAAGGTGATTTGAATCCTGTAATGTATTATGACTGTGTTGACAACAATCCTGATAATGCAGGTGTTGTATATACAAAGAAAACAGAAGATATTGAATATAATATCAACTTCTCACAGAAGTTAAAAGTTAATACAGAAGCCAACGAAGTATTTAATATGTATCTGGGAAGAGATATTGATGATTTGATTACATCAGTAAATAATGTTATTGATATTGAGGCACAGCTTGAAAAAGTTGAGGGAATGTTAAAACAGGATATTTACAGTGATAAAGATTCACAGAGCAAGTTGAATTCTATAAAGGAAGGTCTTACAAAGCAGAATGAACTTGCAAAAGAAGAGATGAAAAACCGCTTTGAGTATTGTGTCGGTACAATGCAGGGTTATCAGGAACAGGCATCGCTCGCAAAAGCAGATGCAGGTAACAGAATGACAAGACTTAATCTTACAAAGAGCAGACTTACAGAACAGAAAACGAACTTTACAAATCTCAAATCAGAAAATGAAGATATTGACCTTGAAGAAGTTGTAGTTGGATATTCTGCAGCACAGCTTGTATACAATGCTTCTCTTACAGCGGCAAGCAAAGTAATACAGCAGACATTGCTTGATTTCTTATAAAATTAAGGAAAGGTTTGATTTAGCATGAAAATACAAACAAAATGGTTTGGGGAAATTGATACAACAGAAGATAAAATAATAACATTTGAAAAAGGAATAATAGGATTTGAAGATTTCAAAAAGTTCACGATAGTTGTTGATGCCGAAAAGGAATCAGAAAATACAATAATGTGGCTTCAGTCAGCAGAAGAACCTTCGCTTGCACTTCCTATTATCAAACCGGAAATTGTAAAAGAAGATTACGATCCTATAGTGGAAGATGAATTTATAAAATCACTTGGTGAAGATATAGAAAATGCATATCTTGCCGTGTATGTCACAATAACAGTTCCATCGGACCTTACAAAGATGACATGCAATCTTAAAGCACCGATAATAGTAAATATGGACACAATGAAAGGAACGCAGCTCATTGCCGGTAATGAAGATTATCAGGTTAGATTTCCTATTTACGATATACTTGATGCAAAAAAACAGAAGGATGGTGAGTAGGATGCTGGCATTATCAAGAAAAAAAGATGAGGCAGTTATTATCAATGATGACATAGAGATTACTATAATCGAGATAAAAGGCGACCAGGTTAAAATCGGTATATCAGCACCAAAATCAGTTCCAATCTATAGAAAAGAAGTATATATGCAGATTCAGAATGCCAACAAGGAGGCGGCACAGTCTGTAGATATAAAAAATATCAAAGAGTTGTTTACAAAAAAATAGAAAAACGGGTTAATTATAAAACTCATTTTTCCGATATACAACGTAGCACATAGGAAAATATGATATTATCTATCACACGGAGGTGGATTTAAGATGGGAATGGAATCAATAAGCAGAGTTACAGCAGCACAGAGTTATCAGGCAAACACAGCTGCAAGCCAGCCGGCACCTGTAACTAATGTTGAAGCAATTGACACTGCACAGAATAAGCAGGCAGATGTTGTCAAAAGTCAGCAGACAGATAATACAGGTAATAATCAGACTTCAGACAATTCTGAAAAAAATGCTGCAACAATGAAAGACATGAGCGAGATTAATAAGATTATTAACCGCAATACTGTAGCTGAATTCGGCTATAATGAGCCAACTAACAGAATAACAATTAAAATTAAAGACAGGGATACAGATGAAGTGATAAAAGAAATTCCGTCTGAGAAGGCACTTAAGATGCTTGAAAAAGCATGGGAGATAGCCGGAATTCTTGTTGATGAGAAGAGATAAGTATACAATGATTGTTTAAGCACACGGAGGTG
>SCPN01000025.1_pt1 | contig 29432 bp, 38 predicted proteins | sample 6106831 | NCBI WGS metagenome assembly SCPN01 (sample SAMN10720447, study PRJNA508395) | human gut metagenome | isolation source: Participant 1, 0 month
GGGAGGCGTCAGCAGTTACCGATGATGGTGTCCATGTTGTCTTTATACAGGGCTTTGAGTTGGCTTTGCGCCTGCAGCAACCGTGCAGGCAGAGATCTCACGGCTTCGGATGGTCGCCATAAGACGCTCCAGTTCGATCTGCTCTGATATTTGCCGCCTCGTCGATCAGGCAGCGCACATGGATGGGAAGCCTTCCACCATATACATCATCCGCCCGCTCACACAAGCGGTTAAACAAAATGGAATAGATCAGACTGATCAAAAATGCAAAGGTCCCGTCCGTGTCACTACATAATAAGGAAAAGAGCAGTCCGTTCATCCCCCAGCATATCCAGATCCAGTTCGTCATACATGGTAATTTCCCGCACCTCTTTAATGTCAAAGGAGCCAGTCTGGAAGCACAGGAAATAAGGATCGACTTTGGCTGTTTTTCCGGCAGCGAGCTTATATTTTATATTGACGCAGGGCAAAATGATCCGGGTCTTTCTGTTCCAGAGCGTCAAAGAGAAGGTCAACGGCATTTTTGAATGACTCGTCATCCTCACGGACCTCCATTGCGTTCAGCATTTCTACCAGTGTGGCAAAATTCTGTTCGTTTACCGGAGCCTCGTAGTAGATATAGCCGATCAGCGCCGTATAAAGAAGCGTTTCCGCTTTGACCCAGAAATCGTCACCGGCCTTGCCTTCGCCTTTGGTATTGGCGATCAGAGTCGACGATCTTCAAAATATCTTTCTCGGAGTGAATGTAGGCGAATGGGTTATAGTGCATACTTTTTGAAAATTGATCGTATTGAATACCCGTATTTTATAGGCTCATAGATGATCTTTCCTTTTCATTACGCACAGGCTTTCCGTCCTTGTCCAGCTTTGGCGTGCCCTCGCTGCAACATCTTTCCGCATTCCACAAGAACTGTAACTTTCGGATCGGTGACGACGTAGGAACTGTGCATTTGCATCAGATTTGGCCTTGATGAAAAGCGTTTTTCCCGAACCTGATCCTCGACTACCAGTACATTTTTTTTTTGCATTGGCCGGATTTTGGGCCCTCCGTTTAACATTAGTCCTTCACTTTGGGTAAGAATGATATTGTTTTCCGGCTTTGGGTCCATAAACGGGGCAATATCGGCTTTATTTCCCCAACGGGCTGAACCGTATTCCACATTTTTGCGGTATTTCTTAGCGTCTTTCCCTCTAAGATAGAGTGCCAGCCGCATAATGGCTGCACTGCATAAACCGATCAGCCAGTCCATTGCCGCCCCCTGGCCACATATTCTGAAACGCAAGGGCAAAGCCTTCGGACAGTCCTAACAGTTGGGAAGCGTCTGCTCCAGGGCCAGACGCACCGCCTCGCCCAGCTTGGCAAATACCAGAAGAAACAGAAGATACGGAAGATGGAGAATGACCTGTTTTTTCAGTGTTTCTGCATCGATCTTCATCGTTCCGGTCCTCCGTGTTCTTTGTTCTTTACACGGTCACGACCTGCGACTGTGCCAGTTCTTTGAACTTATGAAGCTGTGTAAGCAGCGACGGTCTGCTGCTGCGTGTAAGGTCTTTCTTTGTATATTCCTTAAAAGCTGCCCTCAGTGCATCCGCCTGGTTTGCCTTGAAATATACCGTCCATTTTGGGGATCGGTCCCAAGTTCCTTTCTATATGGTGGTAGCGTACCTGATGTTTCTGGCATACCGTTCAAAAGAGCGGATTCGCCCTGAAACTTCAATGGTATTGGTCTGGTTCTTTATAAGTCAGCCGCTTCATGCTGTTGCGCCCGACTTTTGGCATTGTGCGTTCCTGTTCCATCTTTGAGTACCGCAGCAATAGCCGCACGCAGTAACCCGCCCTGACAGTTTTGCCCCTGTATAGAAACAGAAACCGTTCGTTGTTCGAGATCTTCCTGCAAGAGCATCCTCCTTCTGATAAAATCGGTATTTATAATATGGAAATAACTTTTACCGGCTTTCCTAAGAACCTGCTGTCGGGAAGCGTGTTCAAAGGCTTTGCTGCCTGATCGACCTGAATTTTAGCATGTTTCAAAAGCGTCTTGATGATCGTAGCCGGGCGTTCCTGTTCCTCCAGATGATCGACCATCCCTTTGCACTCATCCGGGAGGTATTCCGCCATATCTTTCAACACATCGGAAAAGTTACCCATAAAGCCCCAGCAGCTATCCGACAGCTCCCCGTTTTATAAAGCTCAAACCCATAACATTCGCCACGCAGATAGGAATCGTAAGCAGCGACTTCGCTGCGCATCAGTGCGTCTGCTTTCTGACGGATAGCACCGGTCATCTTGTCAGCGTCAAATTCCTTAGGGCATCTTCTTTGGAAACATAGATCCAGCCGACCTGTCCGCTGTCCCATTCTGCATGAGGCCCTGCCTGAGAAACTTTCTGTACTCATGGCAAGACCGGGTGGTCGTAGAGATAGAGGGGAGCATCAGATACTTTTCGAAATTACTTTCTGCATTGCTTCATCGATCGCCCGTTCCTCTGTCTCTTTGGTCCATGCCGGAAACGGCTGCTTACAATGTTTACCATCCGTTCATAGCGTTTCATGCCGGCTTCATCATGTCCTACGGTATCTAAATACATTTCCGCAGGAAGTCATCTTTGTCCATATAGTTGTGATGGTCGCCCAGCGCATAGCGGGGATGGAAGCATACCATCGTCCCGAAATGTTCATCTACCTCACGGGGAGAGATCAGAATATCGTCCGGCTGCACCATAAGGGCATAAGGTTCATTTACTGCCATTAACATAATGGCTCCTTTCTTTCTACAAATCCGGGCCGGAATGGTGCATCATCGGTTTTCCCTGTGTTCGTTGGTGGCAGGCTGTTTGACTGCAATAATCTCGCCGGCAATCCTTGCAAATTTTTTCAGGGTACTAAACTGCTCCCCGTATTTCTCCATCAGATCCGGGGAAAGGTCTGTAAAATCTTCCTCGCCAAGACCAACGATCAGAAAATTCCGGACACAATATCATAGATGTGGCCGTCATCGTCAAAGAGCTCGGTTCAAAGGCAGCCCCATCAGCTTGCCTTCTTCATTGCAGATCAGAGCCACCGGGTCCTCATACGGATAGACCGCCTGAATATCTCCGCCCACTGCCGCCTGCAAGGTTTCAGACCACTTTCGATCTCCGCAGCATAGGGGACTTTCCCGCTCCACCATTAACACTTTCATAATTGTATATCCTCCTTCTTTTTCATTGCCGTACCGGGAGTGGTTGGCGTTTTTTCCTGAGTTTTTGCCACAGAGGCTTCCCGGACGGAAGGCTTCTCCTGGTTTTCGGGTGTAAAAATACCGCCCTCCGAAACCTCGGCGGCGGCATGTTCCGTTTTGGCCTGTTCCAGTCCTTCAACCGTATAGCCAGGTAAAGAGTACCGTGAACCATAAAATGGTGCTCATATTCTTTCGGGATCGGCGGGGAAATTTCCGTGAATAAATGGGAATAGGCTTTCTTTCGCCCGTCCAGGTATCTTATGGCTGCGTTCTTATCTGTATATCGTTTCTGGTTTTGTCCGGCAATCTTTGCTCCATATCCCTGCTTCGGGAATGAATACGGACTTCCCATGTCACATACCAGGCAATCGGAACACTCTGTTTGGTTTCTCTGTCATATTTCGTAGCTTCCCAAATACTGCAGGTCATCTGATAGACCCGGTTGCTGATTTTCTGATCCGCCCTCCAGTTATCGGTGTCTTTCCACTGGTTGCCGGTATGTTCGATCTCCGGTGTACGAAGATATTCCAAAGCCCGGTTGATCGTCTGTGTTGCCGCTGCCTGCTGTTCCTACTTGTTTTGCAGCAGCCACCACGATTTCATAGGCTTCTGCTCCCGTCAATACCGGCGCATGGCTTCCAGGCTATCGGTTCCCATTGTGATCAGAGTAGAAATATCCACATTTTCACAAACTACGCTGTGTTCAATTTTAAGCTCTGATCCCGGCGTCAGTGGTCGCCATACCGGTAGGCATGGTAATCCCGTTTTCTTCAAAATGCTGTTCACCTCCTGCTATATTTCCGGCTCATGGTTTTTCTGAAAATCGTCTGTGCCGGTGATTTTTTATCTGCCGGTCTGTTTGCCGCAAGCTGATCCATCACGGAAGGACGGCCGACGCCGAACATGGATAGCTGACCGTCCGCTGCCCTCACGAAGTTCAGAAACAGAGAGAGGAAGCGTTACATCGGCATGGGTCAATAGCTGTTCCTGTTTCAAACCTGAATGATCTCGTCAAAACAGCGTTGATCGCACGGCGTTCTTCCCCACAGGAAAGGCTTTCAATACCTCCATTTCTCCGTCTCTACCGGAAACCGGGTAAGGGCACAGTCGGCATGGCCTGCCAGATAATCCGATGTGTAGGGCAGTTTGTCCTGATATAACAGGCAAAGGCTCTGGCTGTCATTTCCACATTGCTGTCCCAATAACCGCCGTCTTTTTCACATTCTTTTCCCATGCGTACCGAATTACGGTAAAATCCGTTTCCGTCCGTCCAATCTGCGGATCTTCCTGGCCTGCATCCCGGAAAGCATACGCTCAAAGATTTCCAGTCTTTCCCGTTCACTTTGGGAATTACCCGTCCGGTAACATTCTTCTTAAATGCGCTGATCTGTTCCACAGAGCCAGGTTCGCCGGACAAAATGCTTCCCGCAAGACTGCGTAGGTTTCCATCTGTTCCTCATTGCCATACTGTTTCAGGGAGGCAAGCACCGAGGAATCCAGCCAGCCTGCCGCATTTTTCCGGGTGCGTTCTGTTTGTGCTTCCGTGCGCTTTGCTGCCTGTTCCGGTGTTTCCGGTTTATACTTCATAGTGTCAATGAGTTTTGAACGGCGCATAAAGGGGGCTGTTCTGACAGCATCCCTTTGCACCCATCTTTGTACCAAGATAATCGTCAAGTCCATGCCACCATTCATGTGCGTGGAACCGGCCCCGTGCATTTTCGTAAGATTTATGACTGTACGCAAAGGTTCATAATGAGCCGCAGCATTGCCGCTGCCTCTTGCACCAAAAGCGATAGCAAGCGTTCCCTGATAAGCAATATCTTTATCGCTGATCTTAAGGGCTGACGCCAGATCCTTTAGTGCTTCAAATCCCATGTTAAGGGAGGTCTGACGGTCGTTCTGGTTCATCCAGTTTCCAAACTCGCCGCCGCGGAACCCAAATGTATCAAGATAATGCTGTCCGGTGATTTCCACACCATTCCGGTAATCCGGCCCGGTGCGTTTGACATGGGCGAGCTGGGGAGGGACAAACCGGATCTTTCCGTTTTTGTTCCTGCCTTTGGCAAGTTCCTGCACCCATTTCAGGGCAGCTTCTTTGGTCTCAAAATTGGTCCGCAGGATCGAATAGCCTTTTGTCACATAGTAGGTACCGGGTTTCCAGTCCTCATTTTTAGAATAGGTATGTTTCCCGTCGTTGAAGTGGATCGCATAACCTTTCGGTATTTTCTGCTCTTTGGAAACACAAAACTGTTCCTTTTTTGCTTTCTGAGTAAAGTTGCGCTCAAAATATTCAGCCGAGCGGATCAGCATGGTATTGGACAATTTGTTTGTGATCACGGGATTGTCCTGTCCCTTTTTCGTTGCCCGGTAATGGATTCCGCTTCCCCAGCCCTGTACCTTTTCTAAGTATCCATTGTCAGCGAAAAAGCGGTCATAGGCTCTTATGGCATCCTCCACAGTACGGACATCTGAAAGCACTGTCTGCAATTCCCGGACTGTTTTTATATATTCCTTTTGTCTCGCGGTCCGTTTTTCCGGGGTGTCATCCGTGCGGTAATACTGAGGGAAGCGTTTAAGCCGTCCCTCGCTTTTTTTTTAATAGACCACGCCAAGAGGAATCCCTCCTCCAGCATGGCTGCATAGTCCGGCTTTTCCAGACATTATCCTTTTCACAAATTTTCGGCTTCGCGCTCATTCATGGCTTCCAGATCATCCGCATACAGCCCGCGGTCTTTCCACAGGTCTTTTTTCGCACCGCCGATCTTTTCGCCGAAATCTTCATGCACTCCTGCCAATCTTCATCACCTCCAGTCTACTACAATATATTTATGGTTAATATCCCTTACAGCCAGTAAGGAATTATCCATCTTGTTGCTTAAGCTGTTAGAATGTAGGTAGCAATTGATATCTTCTCCTTTCTTGGACTTCGCGTCCGTAACACAGACTGATAACCAGCTCCTCATTCGCAGCGTTCGTTTTATGCAGGTTGAATCACCTCAGGTGCATTCGTGTCACACCACAGTAGATTGAATAGGCAATGAGTAAAACTGGTACTTATCCATTGCAATAATCTTAAGGAGTGACAAATTTATGAACGCAGTAGGTATCGATGTTTCAAAAGGTAAAAGTATGGTTGCTATTATGCGGCCTTTTGGCGAAATTGTTTCCACACCCTTTGAAATTAAACACACATCCAGTGACATCAATTCGCTTGTAAAACTTATCAAGTCTATCGAAGGTGAGTCCCGAATTGTAATGGAGCATACCGGACGCTATTACGAAGTCCTTGCCCATCAACTTTCCGAAGCAAATCTTTTCGTTAGTGCCATTAACCCAAAGCTTATCAAGGATTTTGATAACGATTCCTTCGTAAAGTCAAAACAGATAAAGCTGACTCTGTTAAAATTGCCCGATATGCACTTGACAAGTGGCAAAATCTGAAACAGTATAGCGTTATGGATGAATTACGCAATCAACTCAAAACCATGAACCGTCAGTTTGGCTTTTACATGAAGCACAAGACGGCTATGAAGAATAACCTTATCGGCATCCTTGACCAAACCTATCCTGGTGTTAATACTTATTTTGACAGTCCTGCACGTAGTGACGGCAGCCAGAAATGGGTCGATTTTGCATCTACATACTGGCATGTAGACTGTGTCCGTAAAATGTCCATAAACGCTTTTATTGATCACTATGAAAACTGGTGCAAACGCAGAAGTACAACTTCAGCAAGTCAAAGCTGAAGAAATCTATGGAAAAGCAAAGGAGCTTGTTCCTGTACTTCCTAAGGATGACATTACAAAGCTTATTATCAAACGGGCAGTTGACCAACTTAACAGTGCTTCTATTACTGTTGAGTCGCTACGCACTCTCATGAACGAAACTGCATCCAAGCTTCCGAGTATCCCGTTGTTATGGCAATGAAAGGTTGGAACGTCACTCGGTCCTCAACTGATGGCTGAGATTGGTGATGTTTCCCGTTTCACTCACAAGGGTGCCATTACTGCTTTTGCCGGTGTAGACCCCGGTGTTAACGAATCCGGCTCTTATGAACAGAAAAGTGTTCCAACTTCAAAACGAGGTTCTTCTGACCTCAGGAAAACACTATTTCAGGTAATGGATGTCTTAATCAAAACACATCCACAAGATGATCCTGTGTATCAGTTCTTAGACAAAAACGGGCTCAAAGAAACCGTATTATGTCTATATGACTGCCGGTGCTAACAAGTTTCTACGCATCTACTATGGACGAGTGAAAGAATATCTTGCATCTCTTCCAGAATCTTAATTATCTACTATACCTTTCAGACCAGCACTGGTGTGGTGGTCTTGTTTTGATGTCTAATTTTCAACCTGTATAAAATTTTCAAAGTTCTTTCATTTTAGCCTTGACTTTTATTTGCAGGCTGTGTAGAATTCTTATCGCTCCGGAGCAGGGCGGCGTTCTTCGTTTTTGAGAAGTTGTGGGAGGTTTCCTGTGAGCCGGTCAGTTTCCCTGCGGATCAGTTTGTCCAGAGCGCCTAAATCCTCCGGTGCAATGGCAAACTCCCGGTAATTTTCATACCACAGGCCCGTAGAGACTGCCGCAATGGGCGCAATTTTCCGAACCGGATGGAAGAAGGCGATACACAGGGGCTTCGTCATAAAGAAGCATCTGTTTTGCCGTTCCCTGTGGTATGCGGCACTTATCCATATCCGGGTTCTGAGCTGCCTCCATATATTGCATATTCAGGCGTTCTTCTAAATCCTGGGGCATATAACGAAATGCCTGATCCATCCACTGTCTGAACATCGTGGAATAGTGGTACTGCCATTCCGTAACTTGATTCGGGGCATAAGAAAATCCCCAACTTTTCAGAGCATCTTTTTCGTAAAGCTCCATTTCAGTCCATTCTTTCAGGCTGACCGTAGCCGCTGAACCATCTTTGCGTTCGACATTGACGCCGCAGGGATAGAGGATATTTCTTTTTATATCCTGCCGCAGCGTGTCTAAATCCATCATCAGGACATCTCCGTACAAGTGACCGCCCTCTCTGCGATCCGTATGAAACAGGAAAGCCCTCGCTCCGATAAACTCCGTTGTTAAGATCATTTGATAAAGATCCGCCGTAGAACAATAAGCAAACAAAGCGTCGGAAAGCCATATGTGATTTTTTCCCATGATGGCAATGGAATCAGCCCCGGTATTTGTCGCCAGAGAACGCATATTAAATTCGCATTCCCTAAGAAAATCTCCGGCAAAAATATGGAGCTCATACGCAAAGACGGATAAGTCTGTATCACGGATCAAATGAATCTGCGGTAGTGGTTCCTGATTCAATCAAATTCCTCCTTTCATGTGAAGCAGCTCTTTGACCTGCTCATTTTCCGCAAACGGCTGGCTATCTGTCTCCGCCATTTAATCAATCCTCCCATCTGCCGGTAGCTGCCCGCCGGCAATCTTGCCGACAATCTCCGGACCGGTTTCATAAATCTGCATGAGGCGTTTTGCTGTGCCGCAGGGCTGTGCAGCTCCGCTGGTCCAAAGACGCACTGTGGATGGGGCAACATTCATCAAAAGAGCAAAGCCCTTTTCGTTCATGTCCAGCTTTTTCATCAGCGATTTAACCATATCGGGGCCGTAGTCTGGACACCGGGAAGCCTCGGCAATCATCTGCAAAGCGGTATTTTCAATTTTTTTCATTTTCAAATCCTCCTGTTATTTGTTTTCCAGCCTTATGCCGGAGCAAAGCTGATCTGGTTGTGTTTCATCCTTTTGGCAAAATCCGGCAGCGAATAATTTACCCCGTCAATTTCTGCATGGGTGTCATCCAGACGATGACAAACAGCAAAGTGCCCGTCCCCGTTTCCATAGAACAGGCAGAGTAAACCATTGTCGGAATGGAAAACAGCGCTTTTCCGGCGCTGTCTGTAAAGCAGATATGTTGAGATCCATTCATGTTGAAATCCTCCCTAAATTGAAACAGCCGCCTCTTTTGCGGCGTTGGTGCTGGCTGGTTTGCAGTTGTTCCCGAACCAGCAGCAATTTCTCATTGTAATCTTTTCCCATCCGGGGAGGGTTGACACTTACCCGGATATGACGGAAACGTTTATCCTCGTGAAGCATGGTCTTGATTTTCCGGGCATTGACAAATCCGGCAAGGTCGTGGTCCATATAAAGGGTAACACGCCGTATCTCCGGGTGGCGTTTCAAAGCAGTCAGCGCCACATGGGAAGTACCGCCCAAAGACAAGCGATAACCATTCCATTTCCATCCCTCCAGCTCTTGAAGTGTCGCATGGGAAAGCGCATCAATAGGAGCTTCAAAGACTGCCACATGCCGGCTGCCCGGACTTTGCGGGGGATAACAAAAGTTATATCCTTTGTCGCTGCCATAGACATCCTTTTTGAGATTGCCGCTGATACTGCGCATACAAGCAAACTTCGCTTTCCCGGAATCATCTTTCCCAACAAACACACAAACCGGTTCTCCATGATACCGGGCTTCGTAAAAAATCCCGGCTTGTAAACACTGGCGAATGACTTCTGAGCTGATCCCCCGTTTCTGCAAATAGGAGACCGCAGCGGTCGCGCAACGTCTGGCCCAGGGGAGAGCGAATGTTTTCTTTTCCGGCTCTTTTGATACCTGTATTTCTGCCGTACTTCGGTAAGCCGGTTCCTGTGGGATTTCGCCACCTACCAGAGCATGAACCGCATCCACAAGACCATATCCCCGAATCTGGATCAGGTAGTCCAGCGCATTGATACTCCGTCCGCGGCTGTTCCAGTACCAGTACCTTTTCCCGGTCACATATACTAGACTGTCATGCTCCTTATGCCGGAAATTAGGTCCATCCTGTTTCAGCACGCCGGGTTCATGGAATTGCAGGTAAGTAAACAAGTCAGCTTCCCGCGCTGCCTGAATCTGTTCTTTGGTTACGCCGGGCATAGTACCGGCACAGTGTTTCTTTTCATTGTGCTTTGCCTCCTTCCTGTGATAAAAAAAAAAGACACCCAAAGGTGCCTAACAGCCGTACAGGTCGTGATTGACCTCGGCACGGTAATAGCTGTCCATTGTAGCCGGGGCATTATACAGCGCCGCCAGCAGATACGCTTTGATGTTTCCGACCTTCGTTGTGTTCTTGTCGATACAGTCAAAGACATACTCTAAGTGGCCGGAATTGATCTTCAGGAACCGGCTCTTGACGATCTCCCTCGGAAAATCATCTCCGGCAATGCGAATGTAAGGGCGTTTCGACAAAATCACTTCAAGCATAAGTTCAAGGGCTTCATCCAAACGTTCCCTGCCATACCGTAAGACCAGTAAGTCATATTCAATATTTTCTTTGATGATTTCACGATAGGCTTCTATCAGCTCTATCCGATCCATCCCATCCGTGCGGTTTGCCGCTTCCGGCTCTGCCGGATAGATTGATGGATAAGTTATTGATTTATCTTTTGATTTTTTTGTTTTTAATGGATTAGTATTTAATTGTGCCGGATTTTCCTGTTCAGGTTCCGCCTGTTTAGGTTTTGCCTGTTCTGGTTTTACCTGTCTTGGATTTTCCCGTTTAGGTGAAAGCCCGTGTTTTCGGTACTTACAGGCTGCTCATGGATCGTATATTCAATGTCTCCCAACTGCCCGTTATCATAGCGGAGGCGCTGTCTGGTGAGATAACCATGCCGCTCCAGTTCCTTCAGGGCAGTAGTGATAGAATCCACACCATCCTTGCAGATATGGGCGAGTCCCTTTGTGGTATAATCCCAATCTTCCGGCAGCGACAACATAAGTGATAAAAGCCCCTTTGCCTTTAAGGACAACTCCGTATTGCGCAGATGGTGATTGCTCATTATCGTAAAGTCCTTTGTTTTCTCTACGGAATACTGCCATTGTACCGCCTCCTTTCTTCGACTATTCCGTTACAAGGCATGATCCCTGCGGTCATAATGGAGATGACCGTCAGAGACCTTCGCATGGTTTTTCAGTTTCACTTCGCCCCGTTCCTGGCTCTCTAAAAATTTCTGATAGCCGGCATCTGTAAGGAACAAGCGCATCTTATCGCCTTTGTCGCCAACAGGGGAATCGTAAGACAATACATCAAAGACGATCATGTGCTTTACTTCTGGATCAAAGCGTTCAAGTGCCATGATGTCATGCCCCTTCAATTTTTCTGCCCCTGATTGTTGTCTGGCCTCGGCGATCTTTTCTCCAATCGTCCGGGCTGGATAGGCAGACGGTAATTCTTCTGAATATCTTTTACCAAGTCCATGCACTCTGCATTTGACAGAACACGAAGTTTTGCCATAAGACCTTCTGCCGCCTCCCGCTGTTCGGAATTATTTGAATACCGCACGGTCATATAAAGTTCATTCAGGATCTTTGTCTGATAATCGCCCTCCACTTGAAAGAGCAGCTTTTTTTCCATTTCGTTTAATTCCATGTGGATCTCCTTTCTCTCGAAAATGAGTATGAAAAAAGGGCGTCCACCTATAAAAGTGAAACGCCCACGGCAACCAGCGGTCAGACATAAAGCCGGACCGCTGGCACTATTAAATTTTGTCGTTGATAAAACAGCCTCCTTTTTTTTTTTTTTTTTCGTCAATATTCAACTTGGAAAGGAATTGAATAAAAGACGACAAACGCTCAAACCCTGAAAATAAAGGCTTTTTCTGTTTGTCGTTATTATACCGTAACGGCACAGCCACATTTCACTCTTGATTGATATGGGCTTTTCTGCGGTGGCGATTGCTGACCGAGTTGGTCACGAAAGTATTGATATTACTTATCAGTACGCACACCTCTTTCCGTCAAAGCAGATTGAGATGGCAGAAAAATTAGATGATTTAGGGAAAGGAGATTTTGAAAATGTCAGCTAAGAACAGAGATAACAAAAATCGTTGGAGGAATATCACAGTAGGGTTTCGAGTATCGCCCGAAGAAAACGAACTCATTAACAGAGCTGTAGCTCTATCAGGATTGCCAAAACAGGAGTATTGTTACCGCCGTTGCTTAAATCAGGATGTGGTGGTACAGGGCAATCCGAGAGTGTATAAGGCGTTGAAAACGGAATTTGCCACAGTCCTTGCGGAACTGAAAAGGATTGAAGCAGGAAAAGGTGTGGATGATGAACTGCTGAGTGTAATAGAACTGATTTCCATTATTCTCGGCGGTTTGAAAGGAGAGGATGCGAATGGAGAATAAAAAAGAAATGACTATTCCAAATGTATCTGCGGCAACAGATGCGGAACAGTCACTTTCCAAATGTACTGACAATAGTATAGTCAATCAGGATACGGATTTCAAGGGGTACGAGCAATCTTTTGAAGAAATGCAAAGGGAAATACTCAGACAGTTAGACCCTTCCTATCTGAAAACAGTATCAATGACAACGCTGTATGATACGGTGTTTGAGGTTCAGACACCACTTATCGACGGTCTGCTCCAAAGGGGAACTTACCTTTTCGTAGGTTCCCCGAAAGTGGGAAAGAGCTTTATGATGGCACAGCTTGCCTATCATATCAGCACAGGCACACCGCTTTGGGAGTATAAGGTGCGTAAGGCAACGGTGCTTTATTTTGCCCTTGAAGATGATTACCCACGTTTGCAGAAGCGATTGTTTCAGATGTTCGGTGCAAAGGAGACAGGCAATCTGTATTTCGCAACGGAATGTAAAACGGTCAATGGCGGACTGGAAGAACAGATAAGAGGGTTTATGAGGGAACACCCAGACACAGGCTTGATTATCATAGACACCTTAAAGCGTGTGCGTGAAGCAGGCGGAGCAGATTACAGCTACGCAAGTGATTATGATGTTGTGGCAAGGCTGAAAGCGTTGGCAGACAGTTACAAGGTTTCAATGCTTATTGTTCATCATACACGCAAACAAAAATCGGAAGATATATTCGATATGATTTCAGGCACGAATGGTCTGATGGGTGCGGCAGACGGTGCATTTGTTCTCAGTAAGGACAAGCGTACTTCCAACAATGCCACACTTGATGTTGCTGGCAGAGACCAGCAGGATATGAAAATCCATCTTGTAAGGGACAGCGAGCGATTGGTGTGGAACTTTGCAAAATCGGAAACGGAGATGTGGAAAGAACCGCCCGAACCTCTGCTTGAGAAGATAGCGGATACGCTCTTTTCGGAAAGTGACAGATGGGAAGGAACTGCTTCGGAACTTTGCGAAAGGCTTGCGGTGGATATAAAGCCGAATGTACTTTCTTTAAGGCTCAGTATCAACGCAAGCAGGCTGTTTCGTGATTACGGTATCCGTTATCAGAACAGCCGCACACACGACGGAAGAAAGGTTTCACTTTGGAAAGAAACCGAGCAGACGGCGTGACAAACGGTGTCAAAGGTGTCAATGTTTTTGAGAGCAGCACGCTGTGAAAAACATTGTCACCATCGTCACACTTTGACACCGGATAAAGTTTAGGGGAGTGTGCAGAGAGTGCCTTTTCAAAGGCGGCTCTTTGGTCTCGCCTGCTGGCTCGGTCGGTTCGCAGGCGTGTGTGCCACCGGCACACGCTCACCCCTCGGAGAGCCTTCGGAGAACGCAAAACCTGTTTACAGGTCGCATTTTTGATGGGTGTACCCGTCAAAAGTGCTTTTGCGTTACTTTTGACAAAAGTAACAAAACCTGAGAATGTTGAAATTTACAGATGGGAGATGAAAAAATGCAGAGAACGATAAGTGCAATGGTCGGTAAAGGCTCGGTCAATCACAATAGCCGAAAGTTCCGAGCAGAAAATGTAGACGGAACTCGTACTCATCTCAATATCGACTACTGCAATGAAAATATAAAGACAGTTTATCACGAATTGTTTGATGAAGCATTGGAAAGATACAATGCCAAGCAGATAAGGTCAGACCGAAAGATAAAAGATTATTATGAAAAAATCCGAAGTAAAAAAAAGAAAAAACCGTTCCACGAAATCATTTTACAGGTGGGCGGTAAGGGAAATATGAACGCCGATACGGAAAACGGAGAACTGGCAAAGCAGATTTTAGATGAATACTATCAGGGTTTTCAGGAGCGAAATCCACAGCTTCGGGTGTTCTCGGCTCATCTGCATATGGATGAAGCTACACCACATCTGCACATAGATTTTGTACCTTTTACCACAGGCAGCAAGCGTGGACTTGATACAAGAGTGTCACTAAAGCAGGCTCTTGCAACGCAAGGTTTTAAGGGCGGCAGTCGTGGCGATACGGAGTGGTCGCAATGGATACAGTCCGAAAAAGAACAGCTTGCGGCGGTGATGGAACGTTATGGGATTGAGTGGGAACATTTAGGCACACACGAAAAACATCTTTCTGTTTTGGATTATAAAAAGCAGGAAAGAGAAAAAGAAGTGGCGGCATTAGGTGCGAAAATCGAGCAGAAACAGATTGAATTTGATGTGTTGTCGGAACGAGTATTGAACTATGATAAGGCAAAAGACGAGCTGTCAAATCTTGAAATAGAGCTTGATACTGCACCGAAATATCAGTTGCCAGAACCAGAGAAATTTATGACTGCAAAGGCATATAAAACCAAAATGGCAGAGCCGGTTGTAAGGAAATTGAAGCAACTTGTCAAAACGGTGCTTGCCCGCTGCTTTGAGGGGTGGGACAACTATCATAGGCTGAATACAGCGAATGCACAGTTATACCGCACCAATCAGCGTTTGGAGAAAGTCAATGAAAGATTGACCGAAGAAAACAAAATCCTAAAAGCAGAAAATAAAGATTACAGCCTGCTCCGTAAGGTTTTTGGTCGCAAACAGATAGATGATTTGTTGGAGCAGGCAAGAACAGTTAAAGGTCGCAAGCGTGATAATACACGATCACGATAGACAAAAATCACAGGAGGAAAAGGAAAATGACAAAGACAATTTTGAAGAAATGGGCGGAACTTATAGACAGGTGGGTGATTATTTATTGCCGAACATCACAGTACCAGCCGAAGAAGAAATAGAGCCGATTGGTTTATGGGGGAAACGACATGCAAGGCATTTAAAGGAACACTATAAAGTGTTATATATGAACCTGCTGACAAGCGGAAAGCTGCATAGTTATCTTGCAGAAGTCGATAAGCAAGCAGAGGATATGTTTCTTCGACTGGTAAAGGAATATGCCGACAGACAAGATGTGACGGAACAATTAAAGAAAGATAATCCCTACGAATGGATTGGAAGAATGAATAATATTCAGGCTTGTGTGAGGGAAGTTGTAGGAACGGAGTTGATTTACACATAAGCGTTTTACGGTATGGTGCTCCTGCGTTTGCTGGAGTGCTGTGGTTGTGGTTGTAAAGAGGTTGTGAAAGATTGAATTTCGTAATGGTTGGATGTATAATTAGGAAGTGAAAATTTTAATTTGCACTTCCATAAGGTGAAATGTATTGACACAAAAAATACAGTATGATAGTATTGCCATTAGAAGAAAGAAAGGCACATTTTGTGTAAGGTGAGGAAATGATTAATAGATAATTTGATTTAAGTAAGACACATATAGTTATTGAGCCTGTAGAGAATAGGTTTGTTTTGTGTACGCTTAAGTTGGATTATCGCAAGAGGCATTTCCTTTGTTTTCCTTTTGGAAAAGAAATAAGGGTCTATTTAGCGAGTCTATTTTTGCGTATGCAAAAAAGACTCGTTTTTGTGTGTTCAAAATAATAATTGGCTCAGACTTCGAAAAGGAGAAACTTTAATGTTGCAGATAAAAAAATTAAATTTAACACATAAAAAAGACCTGAGAATAATTCTTAATGATTTCAACCTTGTGCTAAATGATGGAGATAAGGCAGTTATTATTGGAGAAGAGGGAAATGGGAAATCGACATTAATGAAGTGGATATACAATCCGTCGCTTGTAGAAAACTATATAGAAGCAGATGGGGAAAGGATAATGGGACACGAACGTCTTGGTTATCTTCCGCAGGAGATGCTCGATGAAGATAAGGAAAAAACAATATACGAATATTTTTCTGAAGAGGAAATATTCTGGGAGAAAACGCCTAAAGAATTGTCTGTTATTGCGGGAAAATTTGGAATGAAAAATGATTTTTTCTACAGTAACCAGACAATGGGTAGTCTTTCAGGAGGCGAAAAAGTCAAGACACAACTTATGAGGCTTTTCATTCGCGATGTTTCTGTGCTGTTGTTGGACGAACCTTCCAATGACATCGACATTGCGACGCTTACATTACTGGAAAAAATCATAAATGACTGGAAGCACATTGTGCTTTTTATTTCACACGATGAAACGCTGATAGAGCGTACTGCCAACATGGTGATACATATCGAGCAGATTATACGAAAAACAAAGGCGAGATATACCGTGGCAAAGCTTCCCTATAGACGCTATGTGGAAGAACGGCTTCATAAATTTGAAATCCAAAAACAGCGGGCACTGAGTGACCGTAGGGAGAAAAAGATTCGCGATGAAAAATATCAAAGAGTTATGCAGAGTGTACAAGGTGCATTAAGAAGTTGTACCAGACAAGCACCGTCTGTTGCCAAAAACTTAAAGGACAAAATGCATACGGTTAAGGCAATGGAACGAAGATTTGAAAAAGAAGATGAAAATATGACTCAGATGCCGGAACAGGAAGAAGCAATCTTTGTCAAATTAGGGGATGAAAACTCACACATTCCCGCAGGAAAAACGGTCATAGAATATGAACTTTCAAAGCTTGTGACTCCGGATGGCAAAAGAATTTTAGCAGAAGGAATTCATTTAAAAATAAAAGGTTCAGAAAAAATCTGTATGATAGGAGCCAACGGGGCAGGAAAAACGACTCTTCTAAAAAAGATAGCGGAAGAACTCCTAAATCGGAATGACATTAAAGCAGAATATATGCCTCAAACTTATGAAGACCTGCTGGATTTGGATGTTACACCGGTTGATTACCTTGATAAAACAGGAGATAAAGAAGAGCGTACAAGAATTAGAACATACCTTGGTTCACTTAAATACACACCAGATGAAATGGAGCATCCGATTCGGGAGTTATCAGGCGGACAAAAGGCGAAAGTGCTTCTCTTGAGGATGAGCTTAAGTGGTGCAAATGTTCTTATTCTGGATGAACCGACAAGAAACTTTTCACCATTGTCCGGTCCGGTAATAAGAAAAATGCTCCGAAATTTCCGGGGCTGTCATTAGCATTTCTCACGATAGAAAGTATATTGAAGAGGTGTGCGATAAAATATATCAGCTAAATCCTAATGGATTACAGCTAATTGGTGATTGATAACAAAAAGGATGAAAGACTGACAAATTTCAGGCTTTTAGTGAGTTGGAAAGCATACAAAGATTTGAATTTGGAGGATAGATTATGGTACGTACAGAAGATGCATGTGAAATTATAAAATATGCTTTGCAAAACAGAAATTAAAGTATATTTAGATGGCGGATGGGGTGTTGATGCACTTCTTAAAGAGAATCAAGAATACACAATGATATTGATTTGTTTGTTGAACTGAAACATTATCATGATTATATTTATGTGATTAAGCAGCATGGATTTGAGGAAGTAAATACTGATTATACAACGGATGGTCATACTGTCTGGAAAGATGATAAACAAAGAATCATTGATTTACATTGTTTTGAATTTACAGATGACGGAATTGTTTATGAGGGAGATATATTTCCATCAAAACTTTTCCGTATTGGAAAAGTTGGAGATATAACTGTTTCTTGTATTGAACCATTGAGTCAGGTAATGCTTCATTTGGGATATGAACACGATAAAAATGATGTGCATGATGTGATGCTGTTGTGTGAAACATTTCAAATAGCAATACCAGATGAATATAAGGAAAAGTAAAATTTCAGTTTTGTGTTGAATCTCTAAGCAAAATAGCTTATAATTTGACATGCTACATATCGTTATTATCCACAGTTATCAGTAGGTGTTATCAATGCCGATAACAAAATGATAACATTAGCTCGTATAGGCAGGATAATATGGATATATCAAATAATCAAAAGAACGAGAAACATTACAGAGAATAATTCCTAAACAAAAAGCGTTAGTCTTTGTAGAGTTTGAATAGTAGCCATTGATTTAACAAACAAGCGCATTCCGAGACTTCCGCCTGCTACTAATTTGCACTAATAGCAACTACTCTTTTATCGGAAAAAGTGTGCTTGTCATTAACTTTAATAGCAAGAAATCCTGATGATTGCTGGATTTCTTTAAATGATCTTTCTTTGTGGCATCTGGATGATTTTCCTGATGCGGTATTTGGTGGTACTAACGCAGGTCCAAACAGAGGTTGGATTGTTACATCTGAGCCGTTGTCCTGAGTCTGAGATACATGAAATGATACCTGCTGCAAAGGAGGGTTATCAGATGGTGCTCAGGTGTTGGCAAATCTGTTGCCTGCAATGATTCCAGACTATGCACACCCTGCTGTTTATGTGGAAACAGATGTGAGTATGGTGTGTTGTGGATACTTTTCTACCAAGGGTTTAACATCAGGCATCACAGCCCTGATTAATATAAGCTGGCGTGCGAGGGCCTGATATCGTGGATTCGTATCTTCTTTACACCGTGAAGGAACAACCTCTTATCCTCTCGTGTGAGAGATATGATTTTGTTACGGGAACAGCCTTTCATCTGCGTCAAGCATATACCTTGACTGGATATAGTCTGATAGCTCCGCCAGAGATTCCGGAATTGGAATTTTCGCAATGTTGCTGTTCTGATGGATACAGGCTGCTTTTTCATTATCAAGCGGAACCTTCGCCGGGAAAGCACGGATGATTGGTTTGAAATGGCAAAGCAGTACTGCCAGAATGTAAACAGTCCCAGAGATGGAAAAACGGTTTATATAGGCAGTGACTGGAAAACCGTTACCAGTAAGCAGTTCAATAAAGAGTTTACACTCCGTACCGGCTACGAGATTACGGAACGAACCATTGATAAATATGGTCAGTTCAATCTTGTTCCTGATGTTGAAGTTGAAACCTGGTGGACAAACCTTGGTGACCCGGATGAGGAAATCATCCGTCTGTATCATGCCCATGGAGAGTGTGAGCAGTTTCATAGTGAGGTAAAAACTGACATGGATCTGGAGCGGCTTCCATCCGGAAAGTTTGCGACCAATGCACTGGTACTCGAATTGGGGATGATCGCATATAACATTCTCCGTATGATCGGTCAGGGCACAATTGGAGGACGGGCACCCTGTCAAAAGAGGAATGTTAAACGCCGTCGTTTACGCACAGTTATCAGCAACCTGATCATGCTGGCAGGCCATGTAACCATGCATGCGCGCCAGTTGATAATCGGTCTTGGAAAAAGCAACGTCTGGCGGCATATATTTTCTGATATCTGTCAGAAATATGCTGTCACAAACGCATAAGTAACAAAGCAAATTTATAGCAGGCTTATTTCGTGTACCCTTTTTTGCCCAATGAGCGCTTGGAGTCACGACATTGGTACTGAAAATAGACATTGAAGTATGTTTTTATCATGAAACCAACTTACCCTTGGCAGGTTGGTTCGCTTAAAGGATGAGCTTCACGGATTCAGGTATGTATTTAAAATTTTGAATATTCTTGTCTTCATTGTCCTTATTGTCATTCAATGAACATCCGTAAGATGGGTGGTGGGTAGAACGTGGTGCATCAATAGCCGCATTTGGTATGCTTAGTAAGAAAATTAATAAGACATTCAAGTGCAGTAACTGCGGATATACTTGGTAAAAGATTATAGAAAAAGACCTGCAATATATAAAACAGGTCTTTGTTCTATGTACGAAAACTATTTATGTATTAAATTTTAATGACTTTATACTTCGATGAAAAACAAATTTGCTCACAATCGCTGAATACTCAGATTTTTTACAGTAGATTTCCACAAACTAACGTTCTCCATAGTCATATGGAATATTATATGTGTCCAGGATTTTGGGTACATATCACAAACGGACAGCTTGTATATTGTTCACGGAAATTAAAATGCGCTTGACAGTATGGGAAAATTGCCATATTATACTCATATAGAAAGTACATCGGAGGAAATTTATGAGTGAATTTAAAGCAGAATTTTACAAGACAAAGGACGGGAGCAAACCTGTCAGGGAATTTATTCTTTCGCAAGAAACTAAAATGAAAGCAAAATTGTTCGGATTAGTTGATATGTTAGAACAATACGGAAATCAATTAAGAGAACCGTATAGCAAATCATTGGGAGATGGTATTTTTGAAATCCGTGCAAAAGTTGGAACGGATATAACAAAGTGTTGTATTTTTCTACTATGAGGGAGAATAATAACAAATGGATTTGTTAAGAAAACTCAAGAAACACCGTCAAGCGAAATCAAAAAAGCAAAACAATGTCGTAAGAATTTTTAGAAAGGAGTGGTAAATAATGAGTGAATTTCAAGAATTATTACAGGAACAGTTAAAAGATCCTGATTTTAAAAAAGAATGGGATGACATTCAGCCAGAAATGGATGTCATCCGTGCTATGATTGATGCACGGATTGAGCAGAATTTAACACAAAAGGAACTTGCTGCACGTACAGGAATTGATCAGGCAGATATAAGTAAACTTGAAAATGGAACTAGAAATCCAAGCTTAAAATTATTGAAGAAACTTGCTTCTGGCTTGGGAATGCAATTGAAAATTGAATTTGTACCAATGCAAGTATCACGGAAATAGCCTATATTACTGCTTTATGTAGGCGAAGCGAAAACATAAACAATCCGATTTATATAGCATCTGACGGAAATAAAAATCTGTCAGGTGCTATTTTTATTCAGCAGCGGTCACGTGGAATGTATCAAGCAGTGGAAAAAATATAATTTTATTGGCAAAAGAACAAAAAAACGATATGATAGAACTTGAGTATTAAACAAATGCAAGGAGCACCGCAATGTACATCATCATATGCTTAGACGACAATAACGGACTTGCCTTCAACCACAGAAGACAGTCGCAGGACCGCATCGTAGAGGAAGATATCAGCAAAACAGTTGGAGAAAAGAAACTTTGGATAACTGATTACAGCCGGAAGCTGTTTCAAGCTGTTTCGAATTTAGAAATCAGTGAAAATCCAAAAGCGGAAGCGAAAGAAGGAGAATATGTTTTTCAGGAATTGGAAACATTGGATACAGGTGACAAACGGATTGAGCAGTTCATAATCTATCGCTGGAACAGAGTATATCCGGCAGATGTTTCTGTTGAGATAGGAGCTGAATGGAAACTGACAGAAACGGAAGAGTTTCCCGGTTTTTCACATGAAAAAATTACAAAAGAAGTTTATTGCAGAGAGTAGAAGGAGAAAAAGCAGAACGAACAGAGTTTTGTAAGAGTAAGGTAATGGAGAAGAAAAGCGGAATCTTAAACTGGAAAATTAAAATAAGAGTACTGGCGATGATGGTTTGTCTCGCACTGATGATGCAGTCTGCTTCCGGATGTGGAAAGACAATCGAGGAAACATTTGATTTTGCAGCCGTTCCGGCATATGATGGAAAGGCATATGTTGCAGTCAATGATAACGTTCCTTTTTTTACAGAGGAAGAGTTGAGCAGTGCTTCTTATGAGACATATGGAGAATTGGATCCGCTTGGAAGATGCACAGTCTGTGTGGCGAGCGTGGGACAGGATCTGATGCCGGCGGAGGAGCGTGGGAATATTGGTGCGGTAAAGCCGACAGGCTGGCATACTGTGAAATATGATTTTGTCGATGGAAAATATTTGTATAACCGCTGTCATCTGATCGGATATCAGCTTACAGGAGAGAATGCAAATGAAAAAAATCTGATTACCGGAACCAGATATTTGAACATAGAAGGAATGCTTCCGTTTGAAAATATGGTAGCGGACTATGTGAAAGAGACAGATCAACACGTTATGTATCGTGTGACGCCGGTTTTTGAGGGTGATAACCTTCTGGCGGCAGGCGTGCTGATGGAGGGAAAATCGGTTGAAGACAACGGAGAAGGCGTTTTATTCTGCGTTTTTGCATATAATGTTCAGCCGGGTGTGTCGATTGATTATGCAACAGGGGAAAGCTCTGCGGACGGAACAATTGTAAATGATACCAGTGCGCAGGAAGAAATAAAGCAGTCCACCAGCACCAGTGTGCAGCAAGAGGAAACACAACAGTCAGCAGATACCAGTGTCACGCAGCAGGAAACTTCACAGTCCGAAGAAACGCAGACATATGTGTTGAACACGAACACACATAAATTCCATAAGCCGGGATGTTACAGTGTAGAGAAAATCAAACCGGAAAATTATGCGGAATTTACAGGAACGAGAGAGGAAGCGATTGCATATGGATATGATCCATGTAAAAACTGCAATCCATAAGAAAATGAACAAGATAGAAATTACAGATTTAACTTTACCTGAATTACAGGTGTATACAAGCCTCAATGAGGCGCAGTTATTACATTATTATGAACCGGCACCGGGAATTTTTATTGCCGAAAGCCCAAAGGTGATCGAGAGAGCTAGAGACCGGATGTGAGCCAATCTCCCTTTGATGGAGCAAAAGGATTTTGACACTCGTGGAAAAAATATCATTGCAAAATGCAAAAATATACCGGTTTACACAGCAAAAATTGAGGTGTTAGAACAGATTACAGGATATAAACTTGCAAGGGGAATGTTGTGTGCCATGCATCGCCCTGCAATGCCTTCGGCAGAAGAAGTCTGTAAAAATGCAAGGCGCATCGCAGTGTTGGAAAATGTTGTAAATCCAACAAATGTTGGAGCAATTTTCCGGTCAGCGGCGGCATTAAACATGGATGCGGTGCTATTGACGTCTGCGTGCAGTGATCCCCTTTACCGCAGGGCAATCCGTGTGAGCATGGGAACTGTATTTCAGGTGCCGTGGACTTACATTGAAAATAAAAATGTCTCCTGGCCACAGGGTGGGATGGACTTATTGCATGAGTACGGATTTAAGACGGTTGCTATGGCACTTCGGAATGATTCTGTCCGTATTGATGATGAAAAATTACATGCAGAAGAAAAGCTTGAATTATTTTAGGAACTGAGGGAGACGGTCTGGCTGCAGAGACTATGGCAGACTGTGACTATACAGTAAAAATCCCAATGAGCCACGGAGTGGATTCTTTAAACGTAGCGGCGGCGAGTGCGGTTGCTTTCTGGGAATTTGGAAAGTAATGGATTTACAAAAGAAATGGGATGGAGTTTGGAAAATGAAATTTATACAGCAATATAAAAATCTGAGCAAGGAGATTTACATTCTGTTCTTTGGCAGAGTTGTGACCAGTATGGGTTCCTGATCTGGCCGCTTCTCACTTTGATTTTGAAAAATAAATTAGGATATAATGCGACAACGATTGCCACCATCACAATGGCAATGTCCATTTTGCAGTTTCCAATGCTGCTGCTTGGCGGAAAATTGGCAGATACGATGAACCGTAAAAAAATTATCGTATGCTGTGATATGGTTACAGTTATTTCTTATATTATCTGCGGTCTGCTGCCGTTGTCTGGATATAGCATTGCACTTTTTTATCTTGCCGGAGTGTTTGCGACAATTGAAGGTCCATCCTATGATGCGCTGGTTGCAGATCTGAGTGACAGCAGGGAAAAGGCGTATAGTCTGCAATATCTCGGAATGAATTTAGGACTTGTGCTTTCCCCGACAATTGCCGGATTTTTATTTGAAAACTATCTGGGACTGGCATTTATAATTACCGGAATTGCAACATTTTCCTCCACGCTTTTGATTATTTTATTTGTAAAACAGCTTCGGGTAGAGAAGAAAAAAGTGAGCGAGTACGAGGAAAAACGGGAGAATGAGCATGTATTTAAGATTTTATGGGAACGCAGGCCAATCCTGATTTATGCTTTGGTGGCAGGTTTCGGAGGGCTGGTCTATGCACAGTTTAATTATCTTCTGCCACTCAACATGGAAACATTATACGGAGCAAAAGGAGCTGCTATTTTTGGCATGCTGACAAGCACAAACGCATTGGTAGTGATCATTGCAACACCAATTATAACTACTTTTGCAGGAAGAATAATAGATGTCCGAAAAATTCTGATTGGAGAAAGCCTGATTATTTTAGGATTATTCGGGTATCGGTTTGTACAGGGAATCATGCCGCTTTATTTTGTGCTGATGGTTATTTTTACAGTTGGCGAAGTGTTTAACACGCTGGGAAACCAGCCGTATATGACCAGACGGATGCCGTCCACGCACTGGGGACGTGTCAATTCGTTCATTTATACGGTAAGCGGTGCATTTTCTGCCTGGGGCAATATTCTGATCGGAAAAATCGTTGATAACAGTGGATATGACCGAGCGTGGCTTGCAGTGGGGGCTTTTGGTGTTGCAACGGTCGTTTTGGCGGTGACACTCAACATTATGGATAAAAAACAGTTTTATTTACTGTATGAGAAAAAAGAAGGAAAGGCGGAAGGATGAGGAAAAAATATATGAACATCTGTCTGATTTTGGGACTGCTTTGTCTGGTTTATGGGCTGATCGTGGCGATTGCAGGTTCCGGTGGAACAAAATTTTTTATTGTATGGATTGGCATTGCAGTGATTCTCTTTGCGCTGGCAGGTCTGCTTCATATGGGAATTTGGGACAGGATACCGCAGATCGTTAGGTGGATATTTGGAATATTGTGCGGTATATTTTTCCTGTCGTTTCTTGTGATTGAGGGAATGGTGATTCACCAGATGCATGCACAGGGAGAAGATAATCTGGACTATGTGATCGTGCTGGGTGCACAGGTGCACGCGGATAAACCGAGTGTGGTGTTGAAATACCGGCTGGATGAGGCGATTTTGTATTTGAATGAGAATCCGGAGACAGTCTGTATTGTAGCGGGCGGTCAGGGAAAAAATGAACCTTATTCCGAAGCGTATGGAATGGCGCAGTATCTGATGCAGAATGGAATTGACAAAGAACGGATCCTGTTGGAAGATCAATCGAAGACGACCGAAGAAAATCTGCGGTTTAGCCGGAAATTTTTACCGGAAAATGCGGAAGTCGGGATCATCACGAATGATTTTCATATGTTCCGTGCTTTGCAGATCGCCAAAAAACAGGGGCTCTCTGATGTATGTGGAATTGCAGCAGATTCGACGAAATTCTATCTTCCAAACAATATGCTTCGGGAATATTTTGCAGAGATCAAGTTTTTGATCCGCAGTGTAAAGTAAAATAGACAATTGCGAAACTCATAGAAACCTAAATTGAATTGTGAAAAATTAACAAAAGCTTGAGAAAACACTGGGGAGCGGTCGGTACTTGAAGGTAGGTACAACAACCGTTGTGACTGGCTTCTTAGTACCGTTACCAGCGACACGTAGCGAAAGCGTGTTTTCGAAAATTTTGTTAATTTTGAACAATTTAAAGAAGATTATGAAGAGTTTCGCAAACGCCTATGTAAAGTAAAAGATGAAAAGGAGTATAAAAATGTCACAGATAAAACTTGGTTCCCATGTGGGAATGGCTGGAAAGGAAATGTTTCTTGCTTCCGTGAAGGAGGCGGAAAGTTATGGCGCCAATATTTTAATGCTTTATACCGGAGCACCGCAGAATACAAGGAGAAAAGAGATTTCAGAACTGAATATTGAAGCCGGATGGGAGTATGCGAAAAAGGCAGGGATTGAAGAGATCATCGTGCATGCACCGTATATCATCAATCTTGCCAACACCGTAAAGCCGGAAACATTTGAACTTGCGGTGGGATTTTTGGAAAAAGAGATCAAGCGTACCGCAGCGATGCGAAGTAAAATCCTGGTGTTACATCCGGGTTCTGCGCTGGATGCAGGAGCGGAAGCCGGGTTGCAAGGCAGTAAAAGGGTTAAATATGGTTTTGGATGAAAACGAGGATGATGTTTTCATTGCCCTTGAAACAATGGCTGGCAAAGGGAGCGAGATCGGACGCACTTTTGAGGAATTGAAAATGATCTACGATGGGGTTCATAAGAAAGACCGTCTGCGTGTCTGCTTTGATACCTGTCATGTAAACGATGCAGGATACGACCTTGTCAATGATTATGACGGTGTTTTCCAGAAATTTGATGAGGTTTTAGGACTTGACCAGATTGCAGTATTTCATATCAATGACAGCCTGAATCTTCTCGGTGCGCACAAAGACCGTCACGCAAATATTGGAGCAGGAACGATTGGGTTTGATCCTTTATATAAGGTGGTGCATGACGAGCGGTTCCTTGCTGTGCCAAAAATCTTAGAGACCCCGTGGCTTTGCGCAGAAGGTGAAACGAAAAAGACAATTCCGCCTTATAAGGAGGAAATCGCACGGCTGCTGAGATAAGAGAGATGGGTAAGGCGTGTTGGAGAAGCCATTTTAGACATCTTATAGTATAGTGAGAAATTCAGGGGGAAAGGAACAAAATGAACCAGCAGGAAAAAGATAAAATCGTAAGAAAACTGATCGACACAAATACCACGATTTCCACGATGGAGAGCTGCACTTCCGGGTTGATTGCATCCATGATCACGGATACGGAAGGGGCATCGGCAGTTTTTCCGGGAGGTTATGTCACTTATCTGAACAAAACGAAAATCTTATGCGGTGTTGACGAAAATTATAAAGAGCACGGTGTTTATTCTAAGCAGTATGCGAGGGCGATGCTGAAACTGCTCAGAAAAACCTTCATACAGAGATTGCGGTCGGAATCACAGGCACGACCGGAAATGTCGACCCGAATAATGCAGACAGCATGCAGGGAAAAGTATTTTTCTGTATTCTTGTGGGAGAGAATGCGTATGACTATGAATACAATGCAGAGGTCACCCGGATGAGCCGCCATGAGATCAAGGAGTTATATGCAGATAAAGTATTTGAAGAACTCGCAAAATTGATAAATATCGTTCATTCCAGTGATCTCTGCTGTGATTCTGTATGAAAAATGATAATTATTTCATGATTTCGTGTTTTGCAGCTGTTTAATTTCGTCTATGGATAAACCGGAAAAATCAGCAATATCTTCCAAAGAAAGTTTGTTGGATTTCAGCATGCGTCTGGCAGTTTCCATTGCAGCATTCTGAAATCCAGTTCTACAACTTCAGAGAATCCGTATTCATATTCTGCTTTCCGTAACTTCTTTTAATTCTTTATCATATTCAAAATACTCATACTGATGACCTCATTTCGATTCCGGGTAAGAAATTCCGTCAGAATCCCTTTCTGGATACACTCGTCTACACAGCATCCACAGCTTGGTTCAAGGGCATGTCTGTTGCGTAGTGACGCACTCTGGCAACATACTGTGCATATTCGTTTAATGTACTGCAATGTTGCATTAGCTCTGCATTTTGCCATAAATCGTCTCCTGCTTTTCAATTGTTGATGGGTAACAAAAAGCATAGATACGAATGAAGTACACAGATTCTAAAAACGAATCTGTCGTTCTTAGAATATAGATGACAAAAAAAATGTCATGAAGATTTTGTAAAATATGCTTTAATTCATTATAACACAGCACAATGAGAAGATACAAGTTACTTTTATAAAATCTTTAAATTTGAGCCAAAGTTAAAAATTGAAAAAACATTTAACAAGATGCTTATGCTATGCTTACGCATAGCGTGCATTCACATACTCTCCGTAAAGGCTTTACCAAGGCTATCGCTTGAAGGTAGTGTGAATTGCACGCTACTTTTTACTTGCCCACAACGAAAGGAAACGATTATGGGTAAAGTTCAGATTCTCGCCATAATTGACGATGGACGGATGTCTTCTTCAGAGTTATATGATAAAGCACATCAGGATTTGTGCCTTGACCGTTGCGGTCTTGATGAAATCAGGAAGAAAGCCTTTTACCGTGTGACACCGGACTATTCCATTTCAATGCTGCACGAATGGAGAAAAGACTGCACAAACATCCGTTACCTCGCGGAAGCCACACCGGACACGGCAGACTATATAAACGGACTGCTGCGGATTGCGCTGTGATGAAATCATACTTCTTACCGTTCTTTCATATCCGGAAGCGGACGACATTTTTAAGTCGGCTCTGCCAAACAACACTGGACTTTCCTCTTTGAAAAGCTATCCCAACGGTGTATGTCGCATTATCTATATCCTTGATAAAAAACAAGATAGCCAAAATGTGCGGCATTTTCTATTTTCAGGAATAGAATAAATGTTCCGATTACAAACAATTTAAGTCGGAGATAATTTGTCCTTGTGAAAAAATACTGAATTTTATACCTCTGAAATCCAGCACTTTGTAAAATTGAGTGTTGGATTTTTATTACTTCTGCCGCGTTTTGCCAATTATATTCATGTGCGCACAGAAACAAATTTTTAAAATTGACAGAACCATGAATTATTTCTTGCTGGCGGAAACCGACTTTTCCGCCTGATAAACAGAGCCGGCGACTGCAATATGGAAACAGCGGCATACGGCTTTCGCCACCCGGAATGATCGACTACAGCAGCGGCATGGACATGAACCTTACCGTCATCGCGCTTGCCTACATCGAAATCGAGTTGCAGCACCATCCCGTACGTAATCTGTCAGAAGAAAAAAGAGAGATTGCCAGCCTACGTCAGCAAGGCTCTGTCTTTCGTAAGAAAGATGCAGAAATTCCTTGCCACGCCCCAAGTGCCACCACTAATATCCGCCAACAACGCAACAGAAACCACCGCCAGCCTTCTTCAATGGACGGGCATTATCGACCTCGTGGAACTTATCTACGGCATAGACGTGATGGGCTGCATCAACAACGGCAATATGCCGCTCAAACAGCTCGCTACCCCACTTCTATAAGATATTCGGGGTTGATTCTAAAGACTGCTACCGCTTCTACACTGATATCAAACGCCGGAAGAACGAAGCCGCACCTATTTCATTGACAGGATGCAGGAAAAACTGAACGAGAGAATGTTGCGTGATGAGGAGTTGGAGCGGATGAGAAAAAAAAATATCCATTACATATGAGACAGGGAATACTCGTATCCTGTCTTTTTATTTTCATTTAATTATATATTAATTAGCACAATATATGTGAGTTTTTCATTCCTATAAGGACAAATTTCAGAAACGTATGTCTGGTAAAATTATTGAGGAGTCATGCATAAGTATGAATTTATATATCATTACTAAAAACAATGAAACAACTTCCATAAGATTGTGGTTGTAAAAATCGCCATTTAATAGCCCGTTTTTTTTGTAAAATTCGCCAATTAAAAAAATATGGATTATCTTTGCATTATATTTTTTATAAGGTATGGAAACAGTAAAATAGAATA
>SCPN01000205.1_pt1 | contig 29331 bp, 29 predicted proteins | sample 6106831 | NCBI WGS metagenome assembly SCPN01 (sample SAMN10720447, study PRJNA508395) | human gut metagenome | isolation source: Participant 1, 0 month
CGATGGATGCTTTTTAGCAGAGGTAAGTCTACATCCACCAGAGAGCCTGCAAGAATTGAACACAAAATTCCAAGCATGGCTACATGAATGTTACCACTCCAAACCGCATAGTGCCTTGGCACAACGCCAGAAATTGCATTTAAGTCCGATTCCATGCCTCCACGATTTGTGGACAAGGCTCTGATGGCACGAGCATTTTGCATTTTGAATCCCGTAAGGCCGAAGAGTGGTGTAATTAGTTTTGGCGGAAAACGATATGACCTTGGCATTGCTTTTGCCGGCAAGCAGGTTGATGTAGTCTATGACCCAATCTGTACAGAGATCCTTACGATTGAGACACCAGACCATGAGCCGTTTCTAAGTGCGGCAGATTGTAGTTGGCGAAAAAGTTGCACCGAAGCCAAAACGAAAGAGATTGAGCGTATTCCCGTTGACCATTCCTGTCTATTGGATGCCATAACGGAACCATACCAAGACAAGCAGCGCAGGAGGGCGATTTCTACACCACAGAAATTGAAAAGGTGACAAGCATGTACGAGGAATTTTTGAAATGACACATACCCCTTTGTACGGGGCATTCCTGTTGACAACTCTATGAAGACCAGGATACCGAAGAAGTCTATAACCGTCTGCTCTATGCTGCCAGCCGCCAGCTTTTGCTCTTGTGGTTGGGGATGCGGGCACGGGAAGACAACGGCTTGCGCCGCCTGAAAAGCGTCTTAGATGGGCAAGATTACACCGTACTCTACCTTCTGAATCTAAACTTACCCCGAGACACTTCTACAACGGTCTTCTGGAGCAGCTGGGTGTGAAACACGGTTCTACCGAGGTGACGCAAGGAATCTACTGCACCACGAAATTGAAATTATGCGTGGAGTTGGACACCGAAAACTGGTTGTGATTGTGGATGAAGGGCATCTACTCTAAGGAAATGCTGGAGGAAACTGCTTTACTCAACTACAAAATGGATTCTGAAAATCCCTCGCACTCATTTTGGCTGGCCAGACGGAGCTATGGGAGAAACTACGGCTGCAAGCGTACAGAGCGATCCTCCACAGGGTTGATATTCAGTGCTTTCTGATGCCTTACGAATACGCTCAGACGAAAGCCTATATTGAGAAGCAACTGACCTATGCTGGACACCCCAACGCAATCTTCTCTGAGGACGCCATGAAAGCAGTCCACTCTTTCTCATCCGGCATCCCGAGACTGATTAACCGGGCCTGTACCCAGTCTCTTGTCTACGCATACCAAAACCGCCGGGCCATTATTGATGACCGGATGGTACAACTCGTCCTGAGGGCGAGGTTTTGAATACTGGAGAAGGGATGGCTGGAGCCATCCCTTCTCTTATGCGACAAAACACCGGCGCCGGACAATGATGTCCGGCGATGACCGACAAAACAGCCCGTCTATTTCACGACAGAACAGGCCGTCTGCGACAGTGCATTTCAACCTTATAGAATCAAAATATGGGAATATATAAAAGAAAAGTACACTGTCGGAATGCATAAAAAATCCGCCCACAGACTGTGCGGGCGGAGGGAAAAGAGAGAGGCCGCAGGGGGGAGAGGCCGCCTCGGCACAGTGCCGGGAGCCGTCGAACCGCCGCCCTACTCTGGAAAGGCGGTGAGGGAGCGGTTGGAACAGAACTGATAGCCATTTCCGGTCTGCCGCAGGGTCAGCCTGCAATCTCCGTAGTCAAGATGGATCAGATCCCCCTGGCGGAATCCCCGGGAAAAGATGGGCAGTGTGTAGTTGGTGTCCCCGTGGAAGTGATAGTAGGCGTCGTACTCCGGCAGGTAGGTAAACTGCTCCAGTCCGACCTGGTGGGTCTCCTCCAAAGTCAGGCCGGTGTGTTCCAGCAGGACGGCATCCATCTCCTGCCGGGTGATTTTGGTGCAGCCACAGTCTGGAGCTGTTCCGCCATAGCCCCGGTCAATCACCAGCTGACGCTCCTCCTGGCTCATGGGGGCGGACGGCTGAGCGCTTCCGCAGCAAAATAATTCAAACAGATCGATGTCCTGGGGAGTTTCGTACTGGGAGGTGAGAAACATATTTCGAATGGAGAAATGGAGGTAGGCGTCCCCGCCGTTTCCGGTCCCATTATCAAAGAAGGAGCCGTCGTTGAAGTAGGCCAGCTCCTCGGAAGTGAGGGGGACGACGCTATTTTGTATCCCCTGGCGGTTCATCAGGTCGTAGAGCCGGACTGCTGCCTGCTGGTGCATCAGGGCGGCCACCTGGTGTCCGGAAACCTCCCTCCCGCTGAACTTACCATCAGTGAGTATATAGAAGTTGCCGGAGCTCCCACGCCTGGCGGGGGCAGCCAGCAGATAGTGGACCTCCGTCCCCTGCTGGCCGGTAAGGGTCAGGGTACGCAGAGAGGTCGGGTCCAGGTCCCCCACCACTTGGGACGGATTGAGCCAGCCCGTGCACTCCTTCCTTAAAACCTCTTTGGCCTCCGCCAGCAGTTCTGAGTCGGTGATGGCGGTTAGGTCAAACTTGCTGGAGGTGATGGGCTGCCCCAAACGGATGCTCTGGGCATTTTGCACTTCGCTGAGGAAGTGCTTATAATCGCCTGCTGGATCGTCACTCTGGTTCCCCACAGAGAAGGTGAACACCGCCGCCAAGGCCAGGGCCGTACACGCCCCAAAGATGGCTGTGGCCCTCGTTTCCGGCTTCTTTACCAAAAGGGCCACCCGCTGTTGGATGCGTTTGCTTCTTCCGGCCATTGTGGTGGAGCAGGACAGCAGGTCGGCGGGCCGCAGGGAACGCTGGGCCACCATGTCCACCAGGGTCCGGCCGTATGGGATGCGCTCCTCCTCGCCCAGCCGCCGGACCGTGCCCTCGTCGCAGGCCAGTTCCCCATCCGCCTTGGACAGGGAGACCGCAAGCCACACCAGAGGGTCATACCAGTGGAGGGCCAGGGCGATACACCGGAGGGCGGACCAGATGTGGTCCCTGTGGGCGTAGTGGGTCCCCTCGTGGGCCAGTACATGGCGCAGGACGGTCTCGTTCTCCACAGCCTCCGGGGTGAGGTAGATGGCGGGGTGAAACAGTCCGAACAGGCAGGGGGAGGACAGGCCTTCCATCAGGTAGACGGGAAGAGGGCACTCAGGAATGTCCAAGGGTCGGCGGGAACGGCGCAGCCTTGCGGCAAAACGCAGGTTGTTCCCGACCAGAAACAGGAGCATCACCGCTGCTCCTGTGCCCCACAGGATAGACAGGATCCGGGGGACAGTGGAGAAAAAGGCGTAATCGGTATAACCGTTCTCCTCCAGGACCGTGCCGCCATTGTAATAATCAAAGCCGAGTCCTCCCAGAGCGGGGAAGCCGCGACTGGTGACACCGGCGCTCATGACCGGGGCCTCTCCCTGTCCTTCCCAGATATGCTGAATATAACGCTCCGGCACATCTGTGTGGCCGGTGGGGAAGGCGTATACCGGGGTGTCCTCCATCTGAGGCGCAAAGTCCACTGCCCCCAAGGAGGACAGGAAGGGGAGCTGAATGGGGACCAGCAGCCGGATCAGCACCACCAGCCACAGAGCATAGCGGTTCACAGAGGACAGCCGGTCCCGGGTGAGCCGCCGTACAGCCAGTACCGCCAGGATCAGCAGAACTGAGGTGATGGCCCAGGGGATCAGGGTGGGCATCAAACTGGGGAGCATGGTCGGTCCGGTCATGTGATTCCCTCCTCTGCCTGACGTAAAATTTCATAGAGCTGATCGAGATCCTCCCGGCTCAGGGCTTCGTCCCGGACCAGGGAGGAGACCATCAATCCCACACTGCCTTGGTACACCCGGTCCAGGAAGGAGCGGGTCTCCTGCCGGGCGGCGCTCTGCCGCTCCACCGCCGGAGTGTAATGCCTGGTGCGGCCTTCCACCTGACAGTGGAGCAGGCCCTTGTCCTCCATCCGCCGCAGGGTGGTGATGGTGGTGCTTTTGGCCCAGCCCACTTTCTCGTGGAGGGCGGACACCAGCTCCATCACCGTCATGGGGGAGCGCTCCCACAGGCTGTCCAGCACATACCACTCGCTGTTGGTCAGGGTCAGCGGTTCCATATCGTTCACCTCACAGACTGTTGGTTTACTTTGTAGACTGATTGTAACACGGAAGGTCTACAATGTAAACCAAAAGGCGGAAGCTTGCCGCAAAGGCTTTTTCAACAAGCTGAAAGGAGGCGTCCCAGCCGGGACGCCTCCTTTAGATGATTGACAGCTTGTGGTTATGCGGCGGGAATGGTGAGGACCTGGCCGATCTGGATCTGGTTGGGGTTCTGGAGCAGGTCCTGGTTGGCCTTGTAAATGACCTCCCACTTGGTGCCGGCGCCCAGGTGCTTCTGGGCGATGGACCACAGGGAATCGCCGGCCTTCACGGTGTAGGAACCGGCGGGCTTTTCGGGCTCCACAGGCTGCTCAGGCTCGGTGGGCTGCTCGGGGGTTTCAGGCTCCACGGGCTGCTCGGCGGCGTTGCTCACCAGAGTGGTCCGGGGGTCGTTGCCCTCATAGCGGTAGATGGGGAAGTTCTTGGTGGTCTTGTCATAGGAGACCACGCCGTACTGCACCAGAGTGCCGTCATAGCCGTTGGAGTCGTTGACGTCGGGCTCCATGATCATGGCAATGACGTTGCCGGAGACCTGATCCATGGGGATGACGTACGCGCCCTTTTCAAAGGTGACCTTGGCGGCGTCCCGCAGATCGGCGGTGAAGCCGGCCTTCTTCTCGTTGTAGGTGTACTCGCCCACATAGTAGTACTGCTTCAGTTCGGCGGTGGAGCCGGGCTCCAGCTCATAGTACTCCGCACCCTGATTCTGGAGGATGTACAGGATCTTCTCCGCGTTGGGGATGTCCTTGGGGATGACGTAAGCGGTGGGACGGATGCGGCTGCGCACCACGGTGTCGTTCATGGACAGGGTGGCGGAAGAGGTTTTGGCGTCGCTGCCATCCATGTTGTACTGATAGCGGGTCAGGGCGGTGGGGGACTGGGTCTTGCCGGAGGCGACCTGCTGGAGGATCACGGTGTCCTCAGCGTCAAAGACCTTGCCGTCCTCGGCGACCTGGGCGCGGGCGTCGGCCACAGCCTTGTTGATGGCGTCATCGTTGGCCACAGCGTAATCAATGATGGAGTGGGCGGCGTTCTGCTGGGAGTAGACCCGGCGGGCGAAGTTGGTGGAGCCGGCGCCGATGCCGCGGGTCTCCACCAGGATGGAGATGGAGTTGTACAGGCCGTAATAGGCACGGCCGATGGGGTTATTTACGGTGGTGCCGTAGTGGTAGACCCGCAGGCCGGAGTCAGTGGCGTTCTTGTGCAGGCCGTCCACGGCCTCCTCGGCCAGCTGGTTGACCAGAGGATCGTTGTTCAGGCTGCTGGCGGGGGTGGACTGCATATCGTCGGCGTTCTTCATATAGCCGTCCTCAGTGACGCCGTAGAAGGTAAACTCATGGCCGTCCATGACCACTTCTGGCATGAAGTACTGGTAAGCGGTGTGCAGGTAGGCCAGCTCCGGGGCCTTGAGGGCCATGTGGTCCCGGTTCATGTCGAAGCCCTGATAGGTGGAACGGGTGAACAGATAGGAGCCGTCGGGATTGATGCGGGGAATGACGATCACATTGACGTCGTCCAGCACCTCCTCGCCGTAGCTGCCGCACAGGTCGGAGACCATGACCAGCGCACCTTCGCCAGCGGCGGGCTCGTTGGGATGGATCTGGGACTGGATCCAGACGGTGAGCTTGCCGTTATCGCTGACCAGCTCGCCGGCCTCCTCCAGAGATTTGGCGGAGGACAGGTCGGTCTCGGTGAATACGGCGATGGGCATATCGTACTGATAGGCGGGGGTCTTGCCCAGGCTGTACAGGTACATATCCTCTTCCGCCTGGTCCTTCGCCGTCAGATAGCTCATCATCTCATCCTGGGTGGTGAACTGATGGTCGGCCCGGTCCTTGGTGAAAAAGGGGGTGTCATATTCCTTGAAATTCTTCAGCGTATCGGTGGAGAAGTACTCGTCCAGCACCTCGTCCGACCAGAGGATCAGCAGGGAGTCCCGGGCGCCCTGGTCATAGTTCTCAGGCACGTTTGCCAGTTTGGGAGAGGTGGGCTCATAGCCTGTATAGGCCATCTTCCCCGTCTCCACCTCCAGCTTCAGAGAGCCGGCGTCCAGGTCCTTCTGCGTTACGTTGAAGATCTTGCAAACATTGTAGTAGCCATCGCCCCGGACCCAGTAGCTGTATGTGCCGGGCTCGCTGACCAGATAGTCGCCCTCTGCGTTCTTTTTCACCTCGGGCAGGGCCTTGACGGCGTCCTCGCCGCTGTCGGCGGGAACACCTTCATGTACGGTGATGGTGACGTCCTCGGCCTTGACATCTGAGGGATACTGGAATTCCAATTCTGCGCCGCCTGCAGCCAGGGAGGGGGTGATCATCATGCCGGCTACGAGCGCTCCGGACAGCAGCAGGCTGGTCCATTGGTGGGTTCGGGTCGCTTTCATGTTAACACTCCTTTTCTTTTCAAGCTGAGAACAGGGCCGATGAGGAGCGGGAGTGGACGCCTGACACAACATTTTTTCTCCTTTCCGGTGGTCCAAAGCCTCGCTCCAAATGGTTGATCGTATTATATCACAGAGTGCTTTCTCTTTCAATATGCACATATTAATTTATATGAAAAGAATAAAAATTGATAAAATATACAAAAAATAAAAACGGCGGCCTGCGGGGAAAAACAAAATCCCGCCCAGTATCTCCGATACCGGGCGGGTGGGCCGACAGGGCCGGCGGGATGTGTTTTGCGGCTGGCGGGGACTTAGAACAGCAGCTCCCGTGAGATCTCGGACAGGCTGTGAACGCCGCACATGGCCATGGTGTCCTCCAGCTCGCCCTTCAGTTTCTGGGTGAGCAGCCGGACGCCCTCCGCCCCGCCGCCGTAGACCGCGGTGACGTATGGGCGGGCCAGCAGCACGCCATCGGCCCCCAGGGCCAGGGCCTTGCACACATCCACACCAGTGCGGATGCCTCCGTCCACCAGAATGGTCATCTGCCCCTTCACCGCGTTGGCAATGGCGGGCAGGACCTGGGCGGTGGCGGGGACGCGTCCTGGACGCGGCCGCCGTGGTTGGAGACGATGATGCCGGAGGCGCCGGCCTCTTCCGGGCCCCGCAGCGGTCATGATGCCTTTGATGAGGAAGGGGAGCTTGACATACTCGATGATCTCCGCAGCTCCTGCGCCGTCTTGGAGCCGGCGGGAGGCGTCAGCTGAGGAAGGGCAGGCCGGCGGCGTCGATGTCCATGGCGAACACCTTGGCCCCAGGCCTTGGCGCTGTCCAGCTTGGCGTACAGGGTATCCCGGTCCCAGGGCTTCACCGTGGGGATGCCCCGGCCCCAGCGGCGGCGCCGATGGCGGCAGCGGCGGCGGTGAACATCCGGGTTGGTGCCGTCGCCGGTGAAGGCGGCGATGCCGCATCCGCACAGGCGGGGACCAGGATGTTGTTGTACTCCATGTCGTTGAACTTGTCCCCATAGTGGAGGTTCACCGCGCCCACAGGGCCGGCAAAGACGGGGAGCTGATAAGTCTCGCCAAAGAAAGAGAAGCGGGTGTCCACCGGTTTGTTCTCGCAGATGGTGTCCATGTTGAGGCAGAGAGACTGCCATGCCTCGTAGTTGCGGACGGCCACGGTGCCGGTGCCCTTGGAGCCCGGACCGGGCATCGTGCTGCCACAGGCCCGGCCATTGCACACCGGGCAGGCTTTACAGTAGGGGCCGCTGCAGGTGCGGGCGGCCGCCAGTACGTCTTGATAGGTCACAAAAACCCCTCCTTATACAATTCTTTTGTATTTTAGCCGTTCGGCGTTCCTCCGTCAAGTGGGCCGGAGGGCGGCAGACGGTCTTCCAGCCAGTCCAGCAGATCGGCCCACACCTCCCGGCGGTTCTGCTCATGGAAGAGTTCATGCCGGGCCCCGGGATAGAGGTGGAGGGAGAGGTCCCGGCAGCCGGCGTCCTGAAACATTCGGACCACCTGTTCCACGCCGCGGCCCATGCCGCCCACCGGGTCCTCCTGGCCGGAGAGAAAGCAGACCGGGACGGAGGGATCCATCCGGGCCAGCTGGTCCCGCCGGGCGATGAGCTGGAGGCCGCCCATCATGTCCCGGAACAGGGAGACGGTGGGGCGGGACTGGCAGAGGGGGTCGGCGAGAAAGGCGTCCACCTCCGCCGGGTCCCGGGAGAGCCAGTCGGAGGGGGTGCGGCTGGGGCGGAAGCGCCGGTTGTACGCGCCAAGGGACAGGGTGTGTACCAGCGGACTGACCCCGCGGGGACCCAGGCGGCGGCACTCCAGGGCTGAGATGCGTTTGCCCAGCGCCACCAAAGGTGCGGGCTCCTGTCCGGTGCCCATCAGCACAGCGCCGGACACCGTGCCCGGCCACAGGATCAGATAGGTCCGGGTGAGAAAGGAGCCCATAGAGTGCCCCAGGAGAAAATAAGGGAGCTTCGGATGGTGCGCCCCCTCCAGCTTTCGCAGGGCACGGACGTCCCGGGCCGCCAGGGTCCAGCCGTTCTCCGGGGCGAAAAAGCCATAGGATCCGTCGGTCACCGTCCGTCCGTGGCCCAGGTGGTCCCCGCCGCACACCAAAGCCGTGTTCCGCCAAAGCGGGCGGTCTCTGTCAGCGGCCGATATGCTCGGAGATCCCGTGGACCAGCTGAACGATTCCCCGGGGCGGCCCCTCCGGGGCCCACTCCAGAGCGTGGATGGAGCAGCCGTCCCGGGCGGAGGGATAGTGGAAGTGTGTGGTACGGATCATGGAAGCAGCCCCTTTCCGGCGCGGGCTCCGTCCGGTGGAGGGCGCACCTGCCTTCACTTTACCACAGGAGGCGGCCCGCGACCAGGGGGATTTTTACAGAAGCTCTTCCAGAAGGACCCGGATCTGGGCGGCGTGGGACTGGGCCTCGTCCTGGATGTCCTCCAGCAGTCGGCTGAGACAGGGGTCATCCGAAACTGTCCGGGCCAGCACGGCGGCCTGGGCGGCGCACTGCTGGGCCTGCTGAAACAGGGTGCGCAAGGCGGAGGACAGCGGTCCAGAGGGGACGGCCCCCTGCCCCTTGGGAGCATAGCGCCGGCCGGTGATGAGAAAATAGGCGGCGGACAGGCGGCGGAGCTGCCGCTGCTGGTCGGCGGCGAGGGAGGCCAGCAGGCGGGAGGCCCGGCCTCCGCCCCGCCGGGCCAGCTGGCGGACCGACCCCAGGGCGGCGTGGAGCTGGTCCATGAGCGCCTCCAGCTGGGGGACATACCGGGCGGAGCCCTCCCCCAGACAGGAGGGCGCGGGGGCGGTCTGCGCCGGGGAACGGAGCGCAGGGAGCGCGGGCTGGATGGGACTGAGGGTCTGGTCGGGCATGACCCGGCTCCAGACCCGGGCAAAGACCTCGGGGTCAAAGGGGCGCAGCGAAAGGCCGCGTTCCGACAGCTGCTGATCCATGTAACGGTACCTCCCAAATCAGTGTCATTCCCTCTATCCTATGACAGAAGCGGAAAAAGGGGACTGCTTGAAAAAAGAAGGACCAGGCCTGGCGGCCTGGTTCTTCATTCGAGGGCAAGAGACAGGAAAGGTTCAGCCGGGTGAGATCAGAGAATATCGATGTGCTCCCCGTTGAGTGCCTTGTTCATGCTGCGCACAGCGCAGAACTTGCCGCACATGGAGCAGGAGTCGTCGTGCTCCGGGGCGCGGTCGGCCCGGATGGATCTGGCGGTCTCCGGGTCCAGGGCGCAGGCCCACTGCCCCTCCCAGTCCAGGGCCCGGCGGGCGTCCCCCATTTTGTCATCGATCTCCCGGGCGCCCCGGACGCCCTTGGCGATGTCGGCGGCGTGGGCGGCGATCTTGCTGGCCATGATGCCCTGCTTCACGTCGTCCAGGTTGGGGAGGGCCAGGTGCTCGGCGGGGGTGACATAGCACAGGAAGGCGGCCCCGTGCATGGCGGCCACTGCCCCGCCGATGGCGGCGGTGATGTGGTCATAGCCGGGGGCGATGTCGGTGACCAGAGGCCCAAGCACATAGAAGGGGGCTCCCATGCAGAGGGTCTGCTGGACCTTCATGTTGGCGGCGATCTGGTCCAGGGGCACATGGCCGGGGCCCTCCACCATGACCTGCACGTCCTTCTCCCAGGCCCGGCGGGTCAGCTCGCCCAGCCGGACCAGCTCCTCGATCTGGCACACGTCGGTGGCGTCGGCCAGACAGCCGGGGCGGCAGGCGTCCCCCAGAGAGATGGTCACGTCGTACTCCCGGCAGATGTCCAGGATCTCGTCATAATATTCGTAGAAGGGGTTCTCCTCCCCGGTCATGCACATCCAGGCGAACACCAGGGAGCCGCCCCGGGAGACAATGTTCATTTTCCGCTTATGCTTCCGGATCTGGTCGATGGTCTTTCGGGTGATGCCGCAGTGGAGGGTGACGAAGTCCACGCCGTCCTGGGCGTGGAGGCGGATCACATCAATAAAGTCCCGGGCGGAGAGGGTATCCAGGTCCCGCTGATAGTGGATGACGCTGTCATAGACGGGGACGGTGCCGATCATGGCGGGGCACTCGGCGGTGAGCTTACGGCGGAAGGGCTGGGTGTTGCCGTGGCTGGACAGGTCCATGATGGCCTCCGCCCCCATGGACACCGCGGAGCGGACCTTCTCCATCTCCACATCATAGTCCTTGCAGTCCCGGGAGACCCCCAGGTTCACGTTGATCTTGGTGCGGAGCATGGAGCCGATCCCCTGGGCGTCCAGGCAGGTGTGCAGGCGGTTGGCGGGGATGGCCACCTTGCCCTCTGCCACCAGTGGCATGAGCTCCTCAGGGCGCATCTGCTCCTTCCGAGCAACAATCTCCAATTCAGGGGTGATGATGCCGCGGCGGGCGGCGTCCATCTGTGTGGTGTAGTTTCGTTCCATGTGGCAGTCTCCTTTTTGTTTTTTCACAGGGATTCAGCGCTCTGTCAGAGGATAGGCGTGGTTCAGGGGACCGGAGCCGGCGCCCAGATCCAGCATGGCGCGCAGAGCGCCGGAGAGGTAGTCCTTGGCCCGGGCCACGGCCTCCTCCAGGGGGAGGCCCAGGGCCAGGTTGGCGGCGATGGCGGAGGAGAGGGTGCAGCCGGTGCCGTGGGTGTTGGGGTTGTCGATCCGCTCGCCCCGGAACCAGCGCAGCCGGCCCCGGTCATAGAGCACATCGTCGGCGTCCCGGATGGCGTGCCCCCCCTTGCACAGCACGGCGCAGCCGCAGGCGTCGCCGATGACCCGGGCAGCCTCCTCCATGCCCCGCCCGTCCCGGATACTGAGACCGGAGAGGACCTCCGCCTCCGGGATGTTGGGGGTGATGAGGGTGGCCAGGGGGAGCAGCTGCTCCCGCAGCGCCTCCAGCGCCTCCTCTTCCAGCAGGCGGGAGCCGCTGGTGGACACCATCACCGGGTCCACCACCAGGTTTTGAACCTGGTAGTGGGTCAGACGGTCCGCAATGACCCGGATGAGGGGGGCGGAGGCCACCATCCCCGTTTTGACGGCGTCCGGGACGATGTCGGAAAAAACGCAGTCCAGCTGGAGGGCGAGAAACTCCGGGGAGCATTCCAGCACCCCCCTGACGCCAGTGGTGTTCTGCGCGGTGAGGGCGGTGACGGCGCTCATAGCGTACACCCCGTGCATGGTCATGGTCTTGAGATCGGCCTGGATGCCGGCCCCGCCGCTGGGGTCGCTGCCGGCAATGGACAGGGCTGTTTTCATGGCTGGCTCCTCTCTGCGCCGGGGGCGCGGTCCTGGAAGGACTGAAAATAGGCCCGGACGTTGGGACAGGTCATGGGGCCGCTCATCACGCAGGCCCCGGCGGCCCCGGCCTGAAGCACGGCGGGGAACTGTTTTGGAGAGATCCCGCCGATGGCATACACCGGGAGGGGGACCGCCTGGCAGACCTGCCGGAGCAGCTCCACGCCCCGGGGCGGGACGCCCGGCTTGCAGCCGGTGGGGAAGATGTGGCCCAGGGTGAGGTAGGTGCAGCCCAGAGCCTGAGCCTCCCGGGCCTCCTCCAGAGAGTGGCAGGAGGCCCCGAGGAGGGAAAAACGGGCCCGGACTTCCCTGTCCAGGCCGCGGAGGGCGGGCATGGGCAGGTGGAGGGCGTCCGCCCTCAGGGCCAGGGCGGCCTTCGGATGGCCGTGGAGGATGCAGGGGATGCCGGCCCGACGGCACAGGGCCAGGACCGGACGGGCCAGGGAGGCGTATTCCTTCGGAGACAGGTCCTTCTCCCGGAGGAGGATGGCCCCGGCTCCGGCCCGGGCGATGTCCTCCAGGCGGGGGAGAAAGGGGGAGGGGCACAGGGCACGGCTGGTGACACAGATCAGCTTAGACATAGAGGTAGTCGTTGAGGACGGGCTGGAGCCCCTCGGACTCCATATCCCGGTACATCTGGTCAAAGCTGCGGCTGTCGTCGATCTCGAACTGCTCGTCCCCCTGGGCCCCGTCCCCCTCCTTCCCGGTATATTTGCGCTCGTGGTCCCCGATGCCGGTGGAGACGCCCGCGGATACCTTGGTGGCGGCGATCCGAACGATGCCGTTGCGGAAGCGCTCGCTCTCCCGGGAGGAGACGGTGATCCCGGCGAAGGGGAGGAAGATGCGGTAGGCGCACAGCACCTGGCACAGCTGGCGCTCCCCCACGTCCAGAGGGGAGATCTTGTCGTTGTTGACGATGGGGCGCAGGCGGGGGCAGGACAGGGACATCTCGGCGTGGGGGTATTTGCGCTGGAGGTAGTAGAGGTGCAGGCCGCACTGGCCAGGGCGTCCTTCCGAAAGTCGGACAGCCCCAGCAGGGCGGAGAAGGCCACCCCCCGCATCCCGCCCCGGAGGGCGCGCTCCTGGGCGTCGAAGCGGTAGGGCCACACCCGCTTGTGGCCCATCAGGTGCAGGGTCTCGTACTTGTCGGCGTCGTAGGTCTCCTGAAAAACGGTGACGTAGTCAGCCCCGCACTGGTGGAGATAGCGGTACTCGTCGGTGTTGACGGGGTAGATCTCCAGCCCCACCATGCGGAAGTATTTTCGGGCCAGCTTGCAGGCCTCGCCGATATATTCCACATCGCTCTGGGCGCGGCTCTCTCCGGTGAGGATCAGGATCTCCTCCATGCCGCTGTCCGCAATGACCTGCATCTCGTGCTCGATCTGCGCCATGTCCAGCTTCATCCGCTGGATATGGTTGAAGCAGTTGAAGCCGCAGTAGACACAGTAGTTTTCGCAGTAATTGGCGATGTACAGGGGGGTGAAGAGATAGACGGTGTTGCCGAAGTGGCGGCTGGTCTCCAGCCGCGCCCGGGCGGCCATCTCCTCCAGGAAGGGCTCAGCCGCGGGGGAGAGGAGGGCCTTAAAATCCTCCACGGAGCAGGTCTCGTGGTCCAGGGCGGCCCGCACATCCCGGGCGGTATAGCGGGCGGGGTCATAGGACTCCATCTGTCCGATCACCTTGTCCCGGACGTCGGAGTGGAGCTGTTCCATGCCGGGCAGATACTCCATGTGGCTCTTCCGGGAGGAGGGATCGGTCTCCAGCTGGTGCTTTCGGGCCAGGGCCTGGGGAGAGAGAAATTCAGAGTCCACCAAAAAACGGTTTTCCATGCTGTCCCGCCCCCTTAGTCCCGGAGAAAGCCGGTGAGGGGATCGGAGGGGGCGGCCCCGCGGCTGAGCACCCGGCCGGGGCCGGACAGATAGGCCTTCCGGCCCGCCTCGATGGCCTGGCGGAAGGCGGCGGCCATGAGGGGCAGGTCCCCGGCGGTAGCCAGGGCGGTGTTGGCCATGATGGCCGCCGCGCCCATTTCCATAGCCTCGCAGGCCTGGGAGGGACGGCCGATGCCCGCGTCCACAATGATGGGCAGATCGATCTCATCAATGAGGATCTGGATGAAATCCCGGGTGGCCAGCCCCTTGTTGGAACCGATGGGGGAGGCCAGGGGCATCACCGCCGCGGCGCCGGCGTCGGCCAGGGCACGGGCGGCGTAGAGGTCGGGGTACATATAGGGCAGGACCACAAAGCCCTCCCGGGCCAGCAGCTCCGTGGCCCGGACGGTCTCGTTGTTGTCCGGCAGGAGATACTTGCTGTCACGCATGATCTCTACCTTGACAAAGTCGCCGCAGCCCAGCTCCCGGGCCAGGCGGGCGATGCGGACGGCCTCCTCCGCATTCCGTGCGCCGGAGGTGTTGGGCAGAAGGGTCACCCCCTTGGGGATATAGTCCAGGATGTTCTCCTGTTCCCGGGTGTTGGCCCGGCGGACCGCCAGGGTGATGAGCTCCGCCCCGGCGTCCCGGACGGCGGCCTCAATGAGCTTCAGGGAGTACTTCCCGGAGCCCAGGATAAAGCGGGAGTGGAACTCCCGTCCGCCAAGCATCAGTGTGTCGTTCATGGTGTGTCCTTCTTTCTGTTTGGTTCTGGTTTCGGTTTCTGGTCAGACGTCCGGCTCCTCCGCCAGGATGCGGAGGACGGCGTGGGCCTGGTGGGCGGCGCAGAGCATCACCCGGGAGGGCAGGAGCCCGCCGCCGGGGGTGAGCTGGCTGGTCCCGTCGCCGCACAGGTAGAAATGGGAGGTGATCCGGCGGGTGCGGATCTCGTTGGCCGGGCCCAGGCCCGCCATGCCGGAGGCGGCCACTACATATTTGTCGGGGAAGCGCTCCAGCACGGCGTTGACCAGAAGGGCCTTGTCCTCCGGGACGTCGAAGGCCTCGCAGACGATTTGGCTGTCCGCCAGGAGGGCGTCCAGGTTGCCGTCGGTCACCCGGGCGGTGTGGATGGTCACGGTGACGTCGGGGGCGGCGGCGGCCAGGATGTCCTGCAGGGCCTCCGTTTTGGGACGGCCCAGCTGGGGAATAAAGTACTGCTGCCGGTGGAGGTTGGACAGGTCCACCCGGTCAAAGTCGATGAGATGGAGCTGCCCCACTCCGGCTCGGGCCAGACAGAGGGCCAGGTTGGAGCCCAGTCCGCCCAGCCCGCAGATGGCTACGGCGGCGGCGGAGAAGCGCTCCTGAAGCTCCGGCCCGTGCCGGGCCTCCCGGGCCAGCCGGAGCGCCTCCCGAGAGAAAGATGCGTTCATATTAACCACCCCCCACAAAGCGGACGATCTCCAGAACGTCCCCGTCCTCCAGAACGGTCTCTCCATACTGAGCCCGGGGGACGATGTCCCCATTGCGCTCTACCGCCAGGCGGGCGGAGTCCCATCCGGCCTGGGCCAGATACTGGGCCACGGTCTGTCCGGCCAGCTCAAATTCGGTTCCATTGATCTTTACCATGGGTGATCCCTCCTGAAACATAAAACGCCGCGGGGTCCTCCTGACTGAAGTTCCCCCGCGGCGCGGGTCTTGGTTCCTACGTTGGCATTATCCAAATCAGGTCAAAGGGTCGGAGCTTCCAGCTCCCTCTCAGCCTGTCCGGGCAAACGGCCCACAAGCTCCCCTGCTATGAAATTGTACGAAAAAACGGAGACGCCTGGGACCGGCGTCTCCGTAACAGAGTACAGTGCAGATCCCTACGGCGGCATTACCCGCATCAGGTGCTGGGCGGACCGGACTGCCTGGAAGGGCATCGCGGACACACCCGCCGGGTCGAAGTTGGATGACTTCCTCTCAGCCTGCCGATACAAGCTCCCCAGTGCTTTATGAAGTTGGGCTTATTATACAGCGTCCCGGCCGTTTGCGCAAGGGGGAAAAGAAAATTTTATACCGCCCTGTGGAACTGGAATTTTTTGAGGAAAATGGAGGAATCTTTTGGGATTTTTGGTTGACTTTTCTGCCGGGAAACGCTATATTAAACAGCGGACTGGTTGTCTCGCACGACCGGTTCTTCCACACAAAAGGCGCCCGGTTCTCCCACCGGGCGCTTTTTTATGTCCGCATTCGCCGGCGAAGCGCCGGGCTCCAGCTCACCGCTTCCCGTGCTGCCATGCTGCGCGGAGGGTGTTCTCCATCAGCATCGCCCGGGTCATGGGGCCCACGCCGCCAGGCACCGGGGTGATATAGGAGGCGCGCTCTGCCGCCTCGTCATAGACCACGTCGCCGCACAGTTTTCCAGCCTCGCTGCGGTTCATGGCCACGTCCACTACCACAGCCCCCTCCTTCACCATGTCGCCGGAGATCAGGCCCGCCCGCCCGGCGGCGGCCACCAGGATGTCCGCCTTGAGGCACTCGGCCTTCAGATCCCGTGTCCTGGTGTGGCACACCGTTACAGTGGCGTTCTCCCGCAGCATCAGCATGGCCTGGGGCTTGCCCACGATATTGGAGCGGCCCACGATGACGCAGTGCTTTCCCTCGGGATCGATCCCGTACTCCTTCAGCATCCGCATGATGCCCGCCGGGGTACAGGGCTGGAAGCCCGTCTCGCCGATCATCAGCTGCCCCACATTGAAGGGGTGGAAGCAGTCCACGTCCTTGTCCGGCCGGATGGCCAGAAGGACAGTTTTCTCGTCTAGATGTCTGGGCAGAGGCAGCTGGACCAGGATCCCGTCGATGTCCTCCCGCGCGTTCAGAACCGCCACCAGCTCCAGCAGCTCCTGCTGGCTGGTCTCCGCCGGGAGGGCATACTCCTCGCTGTAAATGCCGCACTCGCCACAGTCCCGCTTTTTCCCGTTGACATAGACCCGGGAGGCGGGGTCATCCCCGACCAATACCACGGCCAGACCGGGCTTGTGCTCCATTTTGGACGTCCGTTCCCGGATCTCCTCCTTCACCTTGGACGCAAGGGCCTTTCCATCCATGATCGTTGCCGCCATGGTCACTCCTCCTTCTTTGTCTCTTGTTTCTCTGTTTCTTGAGTGGCCGCTTGTATCCTGAGGCGGTTCACATACAGCTGTGCCGGGTCGTGGGGACGGAAGCGCTGGTACAGCAGGAGCGCACCCGCGACCAGGAAGCACACCGCCGCCACCATCTGAGACACCCGGATGGGCGTTCCAAATAACTCCAGCCCAAAGAAATACAGGCTGTCGGTCCGCAGGCCCTCGATCCAAGCCCGGCCCAGACCGTACCAGCACAGATAGAACAGGAAGCACTCCCCATCATATTTCCGCCACCGCTTTCCAAGCTGATAAACCAGGAACAGGCCCGCCAGGTTCCACATAGATTCGTAGAAGAAAGTGGGATGTACCCCCAGCGCTCCGCTGAGGACGGCCTCATACCCGGCCTGATCCACATAGCCGGACTGGAGCAGGTACTCGGCGATGGAAGTTCCGCACATCCGCCAGGGCAGCGTGGTGGTGCTGCCGAAGGCCTCCACATTCATAAAATTGCCCCACCGGCCGATGAGTTGTCCAATGAACAGGCCGTGTACTCCCAGATCGGCGAAGGCCAGGAAGCTGACCTTCCGGACCTTGCAGAAGATCAGCAGCACGATGACCGATGAGATGATGGCCCCGTAGATGGCAAGCCCACCGTCACTGTACCGCAGGATGGCTCCCCAGTCCAGCGAGCCGTCGCCCTGCCGGTACAGGTCCAGGTTGAAGATCACATAATAGGCCCGGACTGCCACCAGAGCGGCTGGGACGGCGAAAAACATCAGGTCCAGGATGTGGTCGGGTACGATGCCGAACCGCGGGGCCCACCTGGAGCAGAGGTAGACCGCCAGCAGCATCCCGGAGGCGATGATGATGCCGTACCAGAAGATCGGCCGTCCAAATAGGTGGAAGGCCACCCGGTCCAGGGTGAACTCCAGCCCCAGGCCGGGAAAAGTGACCACGTTGATCATGCCAGTGCCTCCTCTCTGGGCCGGACGACCGAGAGGGCCAGGCGCTCCGGGATCACCCAGCGGGCAATCAGCGCCTCAACATCCTCCCGGGCGATCTGGCGGAACACCTCCGGGAAGCGGAGCAGGTCGCTGCCGGAAAAGAAACTCTGGGCCTGTCCGATGCACAGGGTCTCAGAGGAATTGAGGCTGCGCACCCGGCTGCCGTAGACACCCTTCTTCACCCGCTCCCACAGAGTGGGATCCACGCCCTCCCGGGCGATGCGGGCGGCCTCCGCCGCTACCGCGTCCCGGACGGCCTCCGGGTCCCGGGACTCACCCCCTGCTACTAGGAAGGCTGCGCCGGGCACACTGTCATAGCCATAGCTGAAGCCTCGGTTTAGCAGCCCATCCCGGTACAGCCGGGCGTACAGGGGGGTGGAGGTGCCCAGCAGGACCTCGCAGGCCAGGTCGCCCAGCAGCTCCTGCCGCAGTCCGGCCTCCCCACGCTCCGGGGCGTCTCCCTTGCAGCCAAGCTGGAAGATGGGGCAGGACACTGCCATATGCTCCTCCACCAGGCCCCGGGCCGCCCTGGAGGGCTCCTCCGGACCGTAGTCCTTTTCCGCGATGGGGCCGGCCTGGGTGGGGAGTACTTCCCGGGCTAGGCGGCACACCGCCTGGGGATCCAGATCCCCCGCCGCGCACAGCACCATGTTGGCCGGGTCATAGAACGCCTTGTGGCAGGCGTACAGGGTCTCCGCCGTGATGTGGGAGATGGACTCCACTGAGCCGGCAACACTGGTGCGGATGGGGTGATGCTCATACAGAGCGCCCAGCAAGTTGACGAACACCTTCCAGTTGGGGTCGTCCTCGATCATGCCGATCTCCTGGCCGATGATCCCCCGCTCCTTCTCCACGCTCTCCTGGGTGAAATAGGGGATGGAGACGAAGGAGAGCAGGGTCCGAAGATTCTCCTCAAAATGTTCTGTGGACTCAAAATAGTAGCCGGTGATGGCGTTGCTGGTGAAGGCGTTGGGAGAGGCCCCGTTGGCCGTCAGCTGCTGAAGGGCGTTGCCCTCCTTGGTGTCGAACATCTTGTGCTCCAAATAGTGGGCCACTCCGGCAGGGGTATCGTGCCAGGTCCCGTCCAGCTGAAAGCGCAGGTCCATTCCGCCATAATTGGTGGCAAAGAAGGCGTACTTCTTTTGAAACTCCGGCTTGGGAAAGACGAACACATTCAGCCCGTTGTCCAGGATCTGGTGGAACATCTCCTCCCCGATCCGCTCAAATCTGATCTGCTCCATGGCCTCAGTCCTCCTGTCCATTCAGAAAATACACGGTGTCCAGTTCCAGCCTTTGGGCCGCGGCCGCCACATGCTCCCGGGTGACGGAGGCGAAGCGCTCCACCAACGCCTCCACGCCGGTGTCCAGGCCGGCGGCTGCCTGGCCCAGCCAGAACTCCTCCAGCTGTCCCTGATCGTCCAGAGTGGAAAGGTGGCCGCTGATCAGAGCGCGGCGGGCCCCCTCCAGCTCCCAGTCCTCAATCTCGCCCCGGCGGATGGCCTCCAGCTGAGCCAGGATCTCGTCCTTGGCCTGCTGGTACTTGTCAAATTCGATGCCGGAGGACACCAGCACCAGCCCCTTCATCTTCTCCAGCATGGAACTGGCGTAATAGCAGAGGGACAGCTTTTCCCGTACATTCAAAAACAGTTTGGACAGGGGCGTCCCGCCGAAGATGGCGTTGCACATCACCAGGGCGGGGTATTCCTCCTCCCAGCAGGTGATGCCGCCGGTGCGGAAGCCCAGGGCCAGCTTGCCCTGGGACACATCCATGTGCTCCTCCACCAGCTGGGGCTCCGGACCGGCGTGGAGGCGCACCTCGCACTCGGGATCCAGGCGCTCCCCGTCCCGGGGCAGTCCGGACAGGGCTGCGGTCAGTGCACGGGCGGCCCGCTCCGGCTGTGCGGAGCCGCAGTAATACACCTCGATCTCTGCTGTGCGGAGCAGCTGCTGATACCGGGACCACAGGCCCTCTGGGGTGACGGCGGCGGCGTGGGCCTCATCCCCCAGCTTGTCCACGCCGAAGGCCTCCTCCCGGCACATGAGCTGGCACAGCCGGGCGCTGGCATAGCGGCGCTTGTCGTTCACCTGGGCCCGGATCCGGTCGATCAGGTTGTTCTGCTCCTGATGGACATAGTCGGGCAGGAAGCCCTCCCCCTCAGTCCGGGGGGAGAGGAGCAGTTCGCCCAGCAGGGCGGCGGCGGGCTCCAGGATGGGATCCCCCTCCAGGGTATAGGCGTCATCCAGAAAGCTGGCCACAAAGCCTATGCACTGGGTCTCGCCCTTCTTGCGGACCACCGGCTCGATGGCGCCGCCATACAGCTCGTCCAGGGCGGCGGAGAGGGCCTCCAGATCCGGATGGGAGGCAGTGCCCCGGCGGAGCACCGCGGGGATCAGGGCGTTGGCGGCCGCGGTTTCCCGCTCCAGCGGCGTCAGCATGGTCAGCCCTAAATAGGAGCTTTTGAATTTATCGGTGTGGATGGCGCGCAGCCACACACCGGGTATCAGTTCCCGTCGTGTTACCTGAGTCATCGGCGTTTTCCTTTCTTCGGGGTACTCCCCGTGTCGCTCTTGCTCTTAGCATGGACCGGAGAATGCGGTCTCATGCGCCCGGTCCTCCAGTGTGGGACGGGCGGAGTTTCTGATGGATGCTTCTGTCTGTGGGCCGGGACCGGGCCGGCCAGAAGAGCCATGCAGCTGCGGTGGCAGATATTATACCATGTATTCCTGAAAATGCAAAGACTTCACGTTCAGCCCCGGCGGCGGCCCCGGACTTTTTTAGGTTTCGGTTGTCAAATCCCCGTTTGCGTGGTACAATAACAAAAAATACCCGAGCAGGAACTGTAACGTATGATAAGGAGCGTGACCATCCGTGAGTGAGAACAAGGACTATGTCTCCCGCTCTGACGAGCTGGGCAATATCCATATTTCTGAAGAGGTGCTGGCCGGCATCGCCGCCGCCGCCGCCCTGGAGGTGGAGGGGGTCAGCAGCCTGGCCGCCAATTTGGGCAGCGACATCGCTGAGCTGCTGGGCAAAAAGACGCTGGCCAAGGGCGTCCACATCCAGATGACGGACGAGACGGTGACTGCCGAGCTGTCCATTCTGGTGGCCTATGGACACACCATCCCCGAGGTGGGCAAGGCGGTGCAGGATGCGGTGAAAAACGCCGTGGAGTCCATGACCGGACTGGAGATTGCCGCTGTGAACGTCAACGTGGGCGGGATCACCTTCCCCGCTGCGGCCAAGGCCTGATTATAAACAAGAGAACGAGCCGGGCGTCTGCTGATGCAGACGCCCGGCTCTGTTTTGTATGCGGAGCGGGTTCGCTCTGCCGTCCTGTCAGTGGAATTGAAACAGCTCCTCCACAGTACAGCCGAACACGTTGGCGATGTCCATAGCCAGCTTGAGGGAGGGATTGTACTTCCCGTTTTCCAAATTTCCGATGGTCTCCCGCCGGACCCCCACCTTCCGGGCCAGTTCCTCCTGGCTCAGCTTGTCCCGGGCCCGGTACTCCCGAAGCTTTGTGGTCAGGCTCATAGGCTCCCTTGTGCCTCCTTCCACTCCAGCCAGCTGTGGTACAGGCAGAAGAGGATGAGGGAGAGGCCGAAGCTCAGTCCCAGCGCCTGGGGCATGGGGCTGCGGTCCGGGGACAGAAAGTGGAAAAACAGCAGCAGGGGGCCCAGCAGGGTGCATTCCGCCACAAAGGCGGCGGTGGCCGCCTGGCGGAGCGTGAGGAGGAACAGCTCGTCCGGATTGACCCAGAAGTAGCGGAGAAAGACCAGAAAGCCCAAAAATCCCAGGAAAGCCGGGTCTCTGGTGGGCAGGAAGAGCAGGGCGGCCAGCGCGGGAAGGGCAAGCAGGCCCATGCAGTTGAACGGGTGCTTCATGGGGGAGTCTCCTCTCTGATGCGATATATTTTTCGCACTTAATGAGCGAAATATATCATATCAAGAGGCGCTTGTCAAGGTGAATGTGCGAAAAATATCATAAAAAGAAGGCGGAGAGCGGCTGTCATATCCCACGGCCTGTCCACATAGGATGTAGGGCAAAGGCCGGTGATGTGGAACATGGAAGAGAAGAAGATCCAAGGATTTGAGCAGGCGGTGCGGGTCCTCCCGCTGCGTCTGAGACAGGAGGCTATGGCCCTTCCAGAGGAGCAGCGCGCCCGGGTGGAGGAACTGCGGCTCCGGTGGGGGCGGCCTATGGCGGCAGTGCTGCCGGAGGGGGAGCGCCCCCTGGGCGGGGAGCCGGTGACGGGACAGGAGCTGGAGCAGCTGCTGGAATTGGCCAGCCGGGCTTCTTTTCACACCGTGGCCGACCAGCTCCGCCGGGGTTACCTCACCGTAGAGGGGGGACACCGGGTGGGCCTGTGCGGCACGGCGGTGGTCCGGGACGGGGAGCTGCGGGGCCTGCGCCGCCTGTCCTCGGCAGCGGTCCGGGTGGCCCGTCAGGCGGTGGGGGCGGCCCGGCCCGTGTCGGACAGGCTGCTCCGGCGGGAAGGAACCTTGTACAGTACCCTGATCCTGGCGCCCCCAGGGGCTGGTAAGACCACGCTGCTCCGGGACCTGATCCGGGCAGCCTCGGACGGAGAAGGCATGACGCCCCATCGGGTGGGCGTGGCCGACGAGCGGGGGGAGGTGGCCGCCCTGTGGAACGGCCGCCCCCAGCTGGAGGTGGGGGCGCGCACCGACGTGCTGGAGGGCTGTCCCAAGGCCCTGGCCCTGATGCTCCTGCTGCGCGCCATGAACCCCCAGGTGCTGGCGGCAGATGAGATCACCGCCCCGGAGGATGTGAGGGCCCTGATCTCCGCGGCGGGCTGCGGGGCGGCCCTGCTGGCCACCGCCCACGGCTGGGACCGCCGGGACCTGGAGGAGCGCCCCCTGTACCGGGAACTGATGGCGGCGGGGGTGTTCCGGCGGCTGGTGCTCATCCGGCGGGAGGGGGACCGGCGGCGGTACGAGGTGGAGGAACTGCCATGATCCGGGCGCTGGGGGCGGCATTGGTGGCCTTTGGAGCCCTCTGGGCAGGCTGGCGGGCGGTGGAGGAGCTGAGAGGCAGAGTGCGGGCGGCGGAGGCGGTGATCGACGGTCTGGAGCTTCTGGAGCGGGAGCTGTGGGAGCGGGGGACCGCCCTGCCGGAGCTGCTGGAGGACCTGTCCAGCCGCACCCGGGAGCCGGCCAGCGCGCTGTTTTCCCGGTGCGCCCGGGCCTGCCGGGAGTTGGACCGGGCCCCCTTTGGAGACAGCTGGCGGCGGCTGACGGCGGAGCTGGCGGAGCTGAGCCCGGAGGGCCGGGCTGCGCTGCTCCCCCTGGGAGAGGTGCTGGGCCGCTATGAGGCCGACGGGCAGCGGGCGGCGCTGAAGCGGGCGGAGGAGGCCCTGGAGCGGGAGCGGGAACGGGCGGAGAAGGAGCGGGACCGCATGGGCCGGGTCTATCAGACGCTGAGCCTGGCGGGCGGCGCGTTTCTTGTGATTTTGCTCCTGTGAGGGGCTATGATTACGAAAGAGGGGAAGGCAAATGGACGTAGACCTGATCTTTAAGATCGCGGCCATCGGCATCCTGGTTGCAGTACTCAACCAGGTGTTGAGCCGGGCGGGAAGAGACGAGCAGGCCATGATGACCACCCTGGCGGGGCTGGTGGTGGTGCTGATGATGGTGGTGCGGGAGATCGCCGCCCTGTTCACTCTGGTCAAGACTCTGTTTCAGCTGTGATGGAGCCGGTGGAGCTGATGGGGAAGGCGGCGGCCGTGGCGGTGACCGCCGCCCTGTGCGGCGCGGTGCTCCGGCGGGGCGCGCCGGAACTGGCCCTGCTGCTGTCCCTGGCCGCTGGGGTGTGGATCCTGCTGGCGGCGTGGGACGGCCTGCGGGAGACGGCCCGCCTGATGGAGGAATTGGCCCTGCTGGCCGGACTGGACCGGGGTGTGGTGGAGCCGGTGCTCAAAACGGTCGTTCTGTCGGTGGTGACCAGGCTCACCTCGGAAGTGTGCCGCTCTGCGGGGGAGGGCGGGATCGCCTCCTTTGTGGAGACGGCGGGGACAGTGCTGGCGCTGGCGGCGGCCCTGCCGCTGGTGCGGGGTGTGGTGGAGATGATGGCGGAGATGCTGATATGAGACGGTTGATTTTGGCGCTGCTCCTGCTGCTTCCCCTGCTGGCCGTGCCCTGTTCCGGGGCGGAGGTTCCCTCCTTCCCTCAGGTGGACGAGCTGCTGGAGGAGGCGGAGGGGTACGGCGTGGAGGGGACGGACGGCCTGGAGGCCGGAGCCAGGAGCATTTTGAGCGCCGCCGGGGCGCAGCTGGACGGGCTGATCCGGCGCAGCCTCCGTCTGGGGCTGAAACTGATGGCGGTGGTCCTGCTGTGCGGCCTGGCGGAGGGGGCCTGCCTGGAGGGCCGGTCCGGCGGGCTCCAGGCGGTGGAGATGGCCGGGGCCCTGGCGGTCACCGCCCTGACGGTGAGCGACATGACGGTGATGGTGGGCCTGGGGCGGGAAACCATCGCCAAGATGGACGATTTTTCCGGGCTGCTGCTGCCTGCCATGGCCACCCTCACCGCGGCCACCGGAGGGGTCTCCGGCGCGGCAGTGCGGCAGGGTGCCACCGTGCTGTGCTCCAGTCTGCTCATCCGGGGGATCGACGGCCTGCTGGTCCCCCTGCTGTATGCGTACATCGCGGCCTGCTGTGCCCACGCTGCCCTGGGCAGCGACGGGCTGAAAAAGCTGGCCGCCCTGATCAAGGGGACCATCGTCTTTCTGCTGACGGCGGGCCTGCTGGTCTTTGTGGGCTATCTCACCGCCAGCGGAGCCATTGCGGGCTCGGCGGATGCCGCGGCGGTAAAGGCGGCGAAAATGACCATCTCCCGGGCCATCCCCGTGGTGGGCGGGATCCTGTCCGACGCGGCGGAGACGGTGCTGGCCGGAGCGGGAGTCCTGCGGGGCACTGTGGGGGTGGTGGGGATGCTGGTGGTACTGGCCATCTGTTTGACGCCGTTTTTACAACTGGCCCTCCACTACCTGACCTATAAGGGGGCGGCAGCCCTCACCGGGACGGTGGCGGGCCCCCGGCTCAGCGGCTTGATGGACAACCTGGGCGGAGCCTTCGGCCTGATCCTGGGGATGACGGGGAGCTGTGCCCTGGTGCTGCTGTTCAGCATCGTCTCGGCAGTATCGGCGGTGATGGGATGATGGAACTGGTAGGGAACTGGCTGACCGGGGTGACGGCGGCGGCCATCCTGTGCGCCCTGGCCAACAGCCTGATGCCGGACGGGCCGGTGCGGCGGGTGGGGCGGCTGGCTTGTGGGCTGGCGGTGCTGGCGGCGGTGCTGGGGCCGGTGCTCCGGCTGGAGCCCATGGAGCCGGAGGCGTGGCTGGAGGAGTACGGACAGGTCATGGCGGTACAGCGGCAGGAGCTGGAGCAGACCCGGGCGGAGACGGTGGGCGCCGTCATAGAGCAGTCCTGCGCCGCATATATTGCGGACAAGGCGGCAGAGCTGGGAGCGGCGTGCACGGCGCAGGTGACCTGCGCAAGCGCCGGAGGGGAGGGCTGGCTCCCGGACCGGGTCACGGTGCGGGGAACGCTGACCACGGCGCAGCGGGCGGCACTGTCCCGGACGATTTGGACTGAGCTGGGGGTCCCGGAGGCCCATCAGAGCTTTGAAACAGAGGAGGAGTCGCCGTGAAGATCTCATGGCCCAAGGGAATGGAGCGGTGGAAGGCGGTCCTGGACCGCTACCGGTATGCGCTGCTGGTCATTGCGGCGGGGGTGCTCCTGCTGCTGCTCCCCACGGGGGAGTCCCGCCCCCCGGCGGAGGAGGAGCGGGCGGACCGGGAGGCGTTTTTCCAGCTGGAGGAGCTGGAGGAGAAGCTGGCCCGCACCCTGTCCGGCATCCATGGAGCGGGGGAGACGGAGGTCATGCTGACCCTGAAGAGCGGCAGCCGGCAGGTCCTGGCCCAGGACACTCAGAGCCGGGGGGAGGGGGAGCGCAGCGTCTCCACCGTGACCCTGGGGCGTGGCTCAGGCAGTCAGGAGGTGGTCCCGCTCCAGACCGTGGCCCCCCAGTTCCGAGGGGCGCTGGTGGTGTGCGCCGGCGGGGACGACCCAGGAGTGCGGCTCCAGGTGATCCGGGCGGTGTCCGCCCTGACGGGGCTGGGCAGCGACTGCATCACCGTCTGCCAGGGCGATCCATAGGGAGGACCGCGGCAGATGGGACGGCAGTGGAGGAAAACAGGATCCAAGTGGAACAAAATATTGTTAAAATGGAAGAATGGGAGGAGTTCAGCATGAAAACGAAGGGAAAAAACCTGTCTCAGCTGTGGAAGCGAAATATGGTGGTGGCGGCCATCGCGGTATTTGTGTGTGCGGCGGTCTATTTGAACTGGAACTATGAGCAGGAGGTGGGCAAGACCCTGGGGGAGTCCGCCATGGTGGGGAAGGAGGATCCGCTGGTGAGCGGCGGCTCCTCCGCCCCTGGTCCGGACGGGAGCGGCCAGACGGAGCAGAGCGACGGCGGCGGGACGGCCTCTGCGGGCGGGAGCTATTTTGACACCGCACGCCTCAACCGCCAGCAGTCCCGGGACAGTGCCCTTGCCCTGCTCCAGGAGGCCGCCGGGAAGGAGTCGGCGGACCAGACCCTGAAGGATGAGGCCAATGCCAGCATCCAGACCATGGCGGACTACACAGTGACGGAGGCCCAGATCGAAAATCTGGTCATTGCCAAGGGCTATACCGACTGCGTGGCCTTCATTGGGGAGAACGCCCTCAGTCTGGCGGTGGCCGCTCCGGAGGGCGGTCTGACCGACGCGGACACGGCGCGGATCGTGGACGTAGTCAACCAGACGGCGGGCTTCTCAGCGGACCAGGTGAAGATCATCGCGGTGGAGGAGTGAGACCGGCAGGCTGGAATCGGCACAGCGCCCCGGAGAAGCGGTGCTTCTCCGGGGCGCTGTGCTATGTGAGGGTCTGGGTTCAGGCTGGGGCCGTCCGCTCCAGCTCTACCGTCACCGGGACGCCCATCCCCTGAGTGTCCAGAAACCAGACGGTGAGAGAAGCGGCGTAGTCCTCCCGGTAGGGCTCGGGGAACGGATCGAAGGTCCAGGTCCCATCGGAGTTGTGCTTCACCGCCAGGGTATAGGCCGCACCCTCCGCCCAGGGGAGGGTCCAGGCCCCGCCCAGGTCCATGGCCTCCCCGGCGGTGAGGGTGTCCTCCCGGAGGAGCCGCTGGTCCCGGCTGTACTGCTGGATGGAGACGGCGTCCGACCGGGGGATCATCTGAACGTCCACCGAAAACTCGAAAGTGGACTGTTGGGTGACATCGCCGTTGATGCGCTCTGTCTCACTGCGCGTTTGGTTAAAGCCGAAGTCGCCGCCGCCGGCGTAGCTGCTGCCGTGTCCGTTGAGGTACACGGTCCCATCCTCCTGCTCCTCCCCCGGCAGGACCTTCTGCGGGAGGGGAACAGAGCCGCATGGTCCCGCGTCCAGGGTCTGTGTACCGTATTCCACCCAGTGCTCGTCCTCGATATTTCGCTCCTCCCCGGGGAGGGGGGCGGGCTCATATACCAGGTGAAAGCCGACGAACCGGTCCTGCTCTGTCCCTGGCTGCTCCGGGTGGGCCAGCACGCCCCCGGACAGGTCCAGCAGTAGAAGGGCGGTCATGCCCCGCTCCTTCAATATTTCGCTCAAATGTACCGTGATGGCCACAGCGTACCCTCCCTTATATGATGGAGTCGTGGTCCTCCTGAAGCTCCCTTCCCCGCTGGATACAGCGGCACAGGCTGCAGAAAATTATCGTTTTTCAATTATTTTTTGATTTCACGCTTTCTTTGTGGAGCGCGCTTGAGATCCGCTGTAAGATGCAGATTTTAGGCCCGAAGCAAGGGTGGGACCATGGAAAAAGCAAGCGAGTGCGAACTGCCATTTTGACAGTTCGCACTCACTTGTTCTTTGAATTGTTTTTCAAGCCCTGCTTTGCAAAGCTCCGTTCCTTCAGCATTTCAGAGAGGACTTTGGGAGCGAGCGTGGTGGCAGCCTCTCTCCGTCAGGCGATTCCGAAGAGGCGGCACAGCGGTACGGCGATCACCGAGCAGAAAATGGGGTTGAAAATGTCCAGCACCAGCAGGCCGAAGGGGGGATACACGACCCAGCCCACATTGGAGAAGCCGTGCTCTGCCATGACAGCCTTTTCATTGGCCATGGTGTTGGGGCCGTTGCCCAGCCCCATGCCGATGTGCCCTGCGGCGATCACCGCCGCGTCATAGTTCCGGCCGCAGGTGCGGAAGGTGACGAAATAGGCCCACAGGCAGGTGAAGATGACCTGGGCGGCAAAGATGATGACGAAGGGGCCGAAGGCGCCCGCCAGCTTGGTCACATCAATGGTCATCATGGTCATGCCAAGAAAGATCTCAAGGCACAAATCGCCGAACGCGTCCAATTCCTCGGCCCGGACCTTCACATGGATGGCGTCCAGAATGTTGCGGACGATGACGCCGCCGATCATGCAGCCGATGAAGTAGGGAAATTCGATATAGGGGATCCTGCCGGCCAGGATGGCGATGTAGGAGCCCAGTCCGGCGGATACGATGATGAGACATACGCTGCTCAGCAGGGACTTCCCATTCAGAGGGACGACGGCCTCGGACTCAGACTCGGCCATCCGCGCCTCTCCGTGCAGATGGTGGCGCTTGATCAGCGCCCGGGCCACCGGTCCGCCGCACAGGCTGGCAAACACCATACCAAAGGTGGCGCACATAACGGCCAGTACGACGGCGTTTTCCGCGCCCAGCGCCTCATAGGAGGGGGCGATGGCGCTGGAGGTGCCCACGCCGCCCATCAGAGACAGGGAGCCCAGTCCCAGGCCGTGGAGGGGGTGCATCCCCAACAGCACAGCCAGGACTACGCCCAGAATGTCCTGACCCAGGATCAGTCCGATGGTGGTAATGGTGATCCCGATGCACACCTTTCCACCCTTTTTAATTAACGCCCAGGATGCGGTCAGACCGACCCCGGTGAAGAAAATGTCCATGAACCATTCTTTTAGAACAGTGACCTCAAAGTGGACGGACAACAGCCCGGCGCTCCGCAAGATCCCGAGAATGAAACTGACAATTAGACCAGCCACAATCACTCCGGGGATGCAATAAGTCTGGAAAAATTTGACCCGTTTTACGATCCCGCGGCCCACCATGGCCACAAGAGCGGCCAGTGCGGCGCTTTGCATTACATCAAAGCTGACTTCCAGCATAAATAACGACCTCCTTCAACCATTTCACACACATGAGTGCAGCGGCGCATTCCATTACAAATCCAGAGGCTTGCCGGGGCGGCCGTGGATGTGGGCCTTCTGCGGGCTCCAGACCTGAATAGACTATGTCTCTGTCAATATTGCGGGCGTACATCTTTATGTCAGGTCCGCCGCTGCGGACAGGGACAGAGCCGGGGCGATCGAGGACTCCATGGCGTCAGCTCAAAGGACCCGGCTTCTGATGCAGTAAATTATACCACGGCTCGACAAGAGCACAAGAATCCATAGTGTTAAGATTTGAATCATTGATATAAAGACTCTGTATAGTTTGCCCAGAAACAGAGCGGTTACACCGCACCGC
>SCPN01000482.1_pt1 | contig 29241 bp, 34 predicted proteins | sample 6106831 | NCBI WGS metagenome assembly SCPN01 (sample SAMN10720447, study PRJNA508395) | human gut metagenome | isolation source: Participant 1, 0 month
TGTTTTTGCGATTCTTATTTTTTCAGTCCTTCGATGTATGTTACAACACTTCCGATTGTCTTGAGATCACCGATTGCTTCCGTATCGATTTCCACACCAAATTCATCTAAATGTCATATCCATCAGATCAAGGGAATCTGCTCCAAGAGATTCAAAAGTTGTCTCCTCTGTGAGGTCTGCTGCGTTTACGTCAAGTCCTTCTGCTACGATTTCTTTTACTTTTTCTAACATGTTCTTAGTCTCCTTATTGTTTGATTATTTTTATATTTACCACTCTATGAGTGTGGCTCCAGGTGGAGTCCGGCACCGAAGCCGCAGAGAACGATCTTCTGTCCTTTGTGGAAGCGACCGGTTTTGTTCAGTTCATCCAGGAGGATTGGGATGCTGGCGGATGATGTATTACCGTATTCTTCAATGTTGACCGGGAATTTTGCAAGGTCTGTTTTCATCCGTTTTGCCACAGATTCGATGATCCGTAAGTTTGCCTGATGCAGAACGAAAAGATCAATATCTTTCTCGGTCAGATCTGCTTTTTGCAGAAGTTCTCCGATGACTTCCGGCACTTTTTTTACGGCAAATTTGAAAACTGCCTGTCCATCCATGGATACATAAGTCTGTTTTTCATTTTCTTTGTCCTGCCAGTTTTTCTGCTGACGGCTTTCACAGGCAAGTACCTGTCCTTTTGCTCCGTCAGAATGGGTAACTGCCGGAAAGATTTCACCTTCTTCTGCACAGATCACGGCTGCTCCTGCCCCGTCACCAAAAAGAATGCAGCTTCCTCTGTCTTTCCAGTTGACAATTCCGGATAGGGTTTCACTTCCGATCACCAGAATGTTCTGATACATTCCGGCTGCTATGTAAGCCTGCGCAGTATTGTAGGCATACACAAAACCGCTGCATGCGGCACTGATGTCGAAACAGGTTGCATTTACTGCTCCCAGCTCTTTCTGGACTTCGCAGGCAGTGCTTGGGATCACGGTGTTTGGCGTGATTGTAGATACCAGGATCAGATCCAGATCGTCTGCATTTAATTTTGCATCTGTAAGTGCATTTTTTGCCGCTTTTATCGCCATGCTGACTGTTGTATCTTCTTCTGCAATATGTCTGCGCACAATTCCGGTCCGTTCACGGATCCATTCATCATTCGTCTCCACAAACTTCGCGAGATCATTGTTGTCGTAATAATGCTCCGGTATATAAGAACCGGTACCGCATATCCTTCCTCTCATGGTTGTTCTCTCCATTTATTTTTGTTTTAAAATCTTTTTCATTTAAAATATTTTTATATTCAAACTATTTGATAATATAACATAATCGGAATGATTTGACAAGAGGGAAATTTTTTTGTTTGACGCGAGGGGCAAATGAATGGAAAAGAAGAGTTCCTGTTCTCTTCTTTTCCATTCATCTCTACATCAAATCGGTACAAAAATGACGTGCTTTAGTCTCTGTATTTTCTGTTCTGAGTACAAAAAATCCTGCGGTTTTGCCAATTCAAAATCGCAGGATTTTTTCTTATTCTGTAACTTCCTGATATGCCTCTTTCGTCTGTTCTCCGCTCCGGCGGATCCCTGCAAACAAAGATCCGGATATATTATGCCATACACTGAAGATCGCCCCCGGAAGCGTTGCCAGTGGATTTGCCACGAAATTGGCAGTTGCAAGGGAGATTGCAAGTCCACTGTTCTGCATTCCGACTTCGATGGCAATGGCAGTTGCCTTATCGTACTCAATATGTAAAATTTTCGCTGCGCCAAGTCCGATTCCCATTCCGCAGAGATTGTGAAGCATCACAACTCCGAGAACCAGAAGTCCGCAGCTTAAGATTTTTTCTGCATTGACGGCTACAATTCCGCTGATGATCATTACGATCGATACAACTGAGATCAGTGGCAGAATCTCTGATATTTTCTGGATCTGCTTCCCCCAGACCCAGTTGATCAGAATTCCCAGAAGTACCGGAACCAGAACAACCTTTACTACAGAAATTACCATTGCCCAGAAGGATACCTCTACCCAGGCTCCGGCGAGTACATACACCAGAAGTGGTGTTACAATCGGTGCCGCAAGAGTTGATGTGATCGTCATTCCGACAGAAAGCGCCACATCACCTCCGGCAATATAGGTGATCACATTGCTTGCCGTTCCACCCGGGCAGCAACCAACCAGGATCACGCCAAGTGCCAGATCTGTCGGCAGCTGCATCAGCTGACACAGGATCCACGCGATCACCGGCATGATCGTGTACTGTGCGACGAATCCGATCAGGATTTCTTTTGGTCTGGAAAAGACTCTTTTGAAATCGTCCATCTTGATCGTAAGCCCCATGCCGAACATGGCAACTCCGAGAAATACAGAAGTGTAGCTCGTTGTCCACGCAAAGCCGTCACGCCAGAAGAATGCAATGACGGAAAAACAGATAATGATGACCCCGATATATTTTGTAAGAAAAGAGCTGACCTTTCCCACTTTTTTCATTCTGTTCTCCATAGGCTATACCTCATAGCTGAAATTGTCGATTAGCCTTGTTTTTCCAATATAAACTGCCATGGCAACCAGAACATCTTTTTCCACACTCTCGACCGGCTGCATATCCAGTGCATCTACCATGGATACATAGTCGATCTTTGCAAGCGGCTCTGCTTCGATCACTGCGCGCATCTTTGACAGAACTTCTTCTGCCTTAATTCCCTTGCAGATCGCCTCCTGACCGGTTTTAACGGCTCTTGAAAGGCACAGTGCAGCCTTTCTCTCTTCTGCGCTTAAATAGGTATTTCTGGATGATTTGGCAAGTCCGTCTTCCTCACGGATGATTGGGCAGCCTACGATCTGGATATCAAAATTCAAATCCTGCACCATCTTGCGGATGATTGCAAGCTGCTGTGCATCTTTCTGTCCAAAATAAGCTCTGTCCGGTGCTACAATATTGAATAATTTGGAAACAACCGTACATACCCCTTTAAAATGGATCGGTCTTGTCTTTCCGCAAAGGGTATCAGATAACGTATCAATACTTACGTAAGCATGGATCATGATACATATCCTTCGGTTCCGGATGGAAGATCAGATCTGCTCCAAGGCTCTCACAAAGCTCACTGTCACGTTCAAAATCTCTCGGGTATGCTTCCAGGTCTTCGGTCGGTCCGAACTGTGTCGGATTGACAAAATCGGATACCACAACGATATCGTTTTCCTCACGGCATCTCCTTATCAGGCTTGCATGCCCTTCATGTAAGAATCCCATGGTCGGTACAAGACCTATGGTTTTTCCTTCTTTTTTCCAGTTCTTAACTAATTTTCTTGTCTCTTCGACTGTTGTTGTTACCTGCATGATAATTCTCCTCTTTATAATAAATTCGGAGATAGCCTCTTGTTCTGAATTCAACAAATTTCATTTTGTTTTTAGATTCCTTATTTTTCCTGGTCTTTCAACAACCCATGTTTTTCATAATTTGTCACACGGCTGATCTTATTTTCATCATCCACGAAAACAACTTTTGGTTTATGTTCTTTGGCTTCTTCTGCCTCATAATTTGCATAACACATGATAATAACCTTATCACCTGTACTTACACATCTTGCCGCAGCGCCATTTAAGCAAATCATTCCGCTTCCACGCTTACCACAGATCGTATAAGTTTCAAATCGGCTTCCGTTATTCACGTCCACGATCTGAACCTTCTCATATTCCATAATTCCTGCTGCCTCCAGCAGTTCCTCATCAACGGTAATACTTCCCACGTAATCTAATTCTGCCTGTACTACCGTAGCACGATGAATCTTTCCTTTTAGCATCTCAACTGTCATGTCTTACTCCTTTTCTGTCCGGAAACACAAAAATAAGCATAAACATAGAGTGTAACCATGCTTTTTTCCATAATTCCAAATTATTATATGAAAAAAGCATCATCAAGGTATACTTCTCCCTGCAAATGCTTCTGCTATTCTTCGTATTCCCTGAGTCTTATTTTACCTCTTAATAAATATAAGCTCCTTCTCCGTCACCTGTTGACGGAAACGATTTCGATATGAAATTGTTGTGATTCAGTCAGAGTATAGTTTTGTAGTTTTCAAATACTACCTCCGCGGATATTATTGCACCTTGACAAGAGATTGTCAATCCGATGTTCTCATGTATTTAATTCAAGACATCTGTGCGGAAGATGGGGCGCAACTCGTCCGGTGGACGAGTGCTTTGCGCCGACCGTAGCGGAGCGAAGACCTGAACTCTGGGTTCAGGGATCGCTTCGGTACAATAAAAGAAAACCTTAAGCAAATCATCCGAGGTTTCTTTTATTATGCGGAAGATGGGGCGCAGCTCGTCCGGTGGACGAGTGCTTTGCATAGCCGACCGTAGCGGAGCGAAGACCTGAACTCTGGGTTCAGGGATCGCTTCGGTACAATAAAAGAAAACCTCAGGTGAATCACCTGAGGTTTCTTTTATTATGCGGAAGATGGGACTTGAACCCACACGCCCTTGCGAGCACTAGAACCTGAATCTAGCTCGTCTGCCATTCCGACACTTCCGCGTCAACAAAAAGAATCTTATCACATACCAACCGGTTTGGCAAGTGTTTTTTTAATTTTTTTTGACTTTTTTTACATTTCATTAAATTACATCAATTGTTTTGAATGCAATCTGCCGCATCAATTGTAATTACCAGAAGAAGTCCCATCAATTCATCTGCCGGATTTGCAAAATCCAGTACATAAGTATCTCCCCAGTGGAGTAATTCTTTTGTAATATGTACCACAGGACTGCATGCTTCATAGATATCATAATTCCATCCCATGAAATCTCCTTCTACATGCCATCCATTAAACTCAACATCATACTTCGGTCGAAACAATGTAAAACGCTTTTCAATCCGTCCAAGTGTCTGCCCATTCACTTCAATTTCAAACACTGGAAGTAATGACATCACTTTTTCTTTAATCAACCCGAGTTCGTTCCCTGTATCGCTTGCAGCCGGTTGTCAAAAGCGACAAAACTCTGCTTTTACAAAATACTTCGCATTTTCATTCTCATCATAAACATCATATGAATCTGTCCATGAAAAAACTCTCTGCTTAACAAGTAATTTCATACGCTACTCCTACTCCGGAAATTCATACTTCCTCAATTCGCAGTTCTTAATTCCAAATGCCGCAAACTCTTCATTCGTCATATCATAAAAATAAGACTGGATTACTCTGGAAATTCCATTATGTGCAACCAGTAGATAAACCTTATCATCCGCTTCTTTCCGAATGTCATCCAGAAGATTGTAAATCCTCTGGCACAGATGAAGCATTGTCTCCCCGCCTTCAAAATGATTGATAAAGTTCTGTTTTGCCTTTTTGAACTCCTCCCCATTTCTCGGAGTGGACTCATATTTTCCAAAATTCTGCTCCTTCAGGCGCATCTCCTCACGCATCGGAATCCCTGTCACCTCCGAAATATGGCGCGCGGTCTCCTTCGCCCGGACAAGTGGCGAATACAGGATCTCGTCAATCTTTACGCCCTCTTCCTTAATCTTTCTTCCAAGCTCCATTGCCTGCTCATGTCCAAGCTCTGTCAGCTCGATATCTGTCGCACCACAGATTTTATTTTCCACATTCCATACAGTCTGTCCATGTCTTGTAAAATAAAAATGTCCCATTATTCTTTCTCCCAGTACGCTTTATTTGCCGAGCATTTCCGGACAAAATGTTCCGGTAAATGCGCATAATGTTTTCCAAAATGATAGGCAAGATACCGAACCGCACTTCGCGCCGCCACTTCACCTAAATATTCCTCCATATGATTCTGCTTCAGAAGCGCTGAAGTCACACGGACCAGCCGCATTCCTTCTTTTCCAGGTTTTGTATTTTCAATCATCTCCGGATGCTCCGCATGCGCAACCCCGATATCAAAGTTACGCTTCCAGAGTTCGCGCAGATTGTCATTGCGATAATACAGAATCTCAGCCTCTGGCGCATAAACCGTCTGCCAGCCCTTTTCCAGAAGCCTTCTCGCCGCGAGCATGTCCTCTCCGGCGATCATCCTCTTTCCAAAGCCTTCTGTCTCCAGATACGCACTTCTTCTGTACGCTGCGCATACATTAGAATTGAAAAATGTCCTGATCCCAAGCTTTCCGGTATCTTCCAAAGACTTTTTCATACCTTTCGGCGGATAGTTAAACTGTCTCACACAACACTCGATCGGACTGCATTCATCATCTGTCATATGCCTTCCATACACGACCGCCGTCCGCTCCTCTTTAAACGGTTCTGTCAGCTTCTCTACCAGATATCGGTTTTGTGGTATCGCCGTCTGTACCATAAAAATCACAATATCCGAATCCAGTTCCCGTAAGATCGCATCTCTGCTTCCTGCCCGGTCATATTCCTCCTTTGGAGTATATCGGACCTCAATTCTTTTATCCATATAGATTTCCGGGATTTCCCTATCAATCGGATTCTCATAAAGAACTTCAAGCAAAATTCTGTCCGGCATTACACTCTGTCTCAATAATCTCTCTATACTCATTTTCAGTCGTCCATCTGGTCGGAAGACTGGAATTACAATCGCTATGTTCACATCATCATCTCATTTCGTTTTTTTCACTAATCAGTATATACAAAATTCTTTTCTGAATCAATCCCAACCTATTCCCTGTTAATAAAAAAGACAGTTCCCATAAAAGAACCGTCTTTCTCATCAGCTCAGCGCTGCACTTTCTTCTTTTTTCTTCTTATCCATCACAGAAAGTTCCTTAAGCTCCCTCACCATGAAATATCCGCAGACGATTGCTGCTGCCGCATCTGCAATTGGTCCGGCATACATAACCTCCGTCAATTCCCATAAACAATGGAAAGATCACGATCAGCGGCAATAAAAAGAGAATCTGTCTTGTCAGGGACATAAATACACCCAGCTGCGATTTTCCGATGGAGTTGAAAAAGTTCGATGTAACCGGCTGGATTCCATTGATAAGCGTAAGGAACATATAGATCCGGAAATACCGCTCTGAAAACTGAAAATACAGCTCACTTCCCGAACCAAATACGCTGATGATCTGTCTCGGGAATACCTGGAAACAGAAAAATGCAATTCCGGAAAGAACGGTTGCAGTTCCAAGTGCGAGCAGGTAGCTTTTCCGTACCCGTTCATACTTCTCTGCGCCATAGTTGAAGCCGATAATCGGCTGGATTCCCTGGGAAATTCCGATAACAAATGACATAAAGATCATATTTACTTTTGTAATGATCCCGGCACAGGCAAGCGGAATGTCACCGCCATATACAGACTGTGCTCCATAATGCGACAATGTATTATTCAGTACGATCTGTACGATCGTCATTGCAATCTGGTTAAAGCAGGCACTGGCACCGAATTTGAAAATATTCTCGATATGTCTTCCCGTCATATGGAAACTTTCCTTTGTAAGCCGGATCGTTTTAAAATGGAACATATACCGCAGACTGATGCAGAACGAAACGATCTGTCCTATGATCGTAGCAAGTGCTGCGCCCCTCATTCCCATATGCAGCCCAAAAATAAAAATCGGATCCAGAATTGTATTTACAATAGCACCCACCAGCATAGATGTCATCGAATACCGCGGACTTCCATCCGCAAGGATCAGCTTACTCATCCCCGTATTTGCGATCAGAAATGGAAAGCCAATTGCCGTGATCCGTGTATATTCCTGTGCATACGGAAGTACCTCCGATGTGGCACCGAAGAATTTCAGCATCGGAGTCAGAAAAATCGTCGTTACTGCAAAAAGTGCAATCCCGAAAATTGCCATCAGGCAAATTCCATTTCCCGCATACTCTGCAGATTCTTTTTCTTCTCCTGCACCAAGCTTCAATGAAAAATTGGTCGCACTGCCGATTCCAAGCAGCAGTGAGATTGCCGTACAGGAAGTAGAAAGCGGAAACGCAATATTCGTTGCTGCATTTCCCAGCATTCCCACACCCTGACCAATGAAAATCTGATCTACAATATTGTAAAGAGCTGTTACCAGCATGGAAATAATGCATGGAATCGCAAATCCGACCAGTAGTTTTGATTCCTTTTCATACCCAAGCGGATTGTCCTGTTCATTCACTGTATTTGCCTTTTTATCTCTCACCTTTATAGCCTCCTCCAGATGTTCATATATAAATGCCGCTGTCTCACTTAGTATCATCGTTCCATTTATCCGCTCCGCAGCTTCTCCTCTTGGAACAAGTACAAATTCATCTATTACCTGACACATTACAAAATTCTGCGTTTTTTATACTTCTACTCCATCATCTACAATTTACATCTGTTTTCTGACGACTCTGTATTCATCTCCAGATCTGTAGTAAGGACACTGATAATGCTGATCCGTCAGAAACCGCATCATCTCATCCTCATCCAGGTCTCTGTCACACGTGTAACATTCATATTCATCATCGTAAATATAAAATGTACAGGTGTCACAACAGCTCGCTGTATTTGCCATAACCTGCCTCCTGTTATTTCTTTTCCTGTTCAAAAATCGGTATCAGCTGCAGGTGTCCTCCTTTAAAACAGGTTCCATCTTAGTTCATTCCTTTTTCTTTTTCTCCCACCGGCTTCGCCCAGTTGACAATCAGGATTCCGATAGAAACCAGCACCAGTGCGATCAGGTCTTTCATTCCGAATACATTTCCCTCACGCAAAATAATCGCGGAAAGGATCACCCCGAATACCGGATTCGTAAATCCGAAGATCGATACCTTGGATACCGGATTGTATTTCAACAGGATTCCCCACAGCGTGTATGCAACTGCAGAAATCAGCGCCATATAGATCAGAAGAATCATTGCCGGCATACTTGCCGTATGGATTCTTCCACCCATCACGAATCGATCAGGATCATCACGAGCCCGCCTGCAGTAAACTGATATCCGCTTAACATCACCGGATCAGATTTGGCTGAATACTTCTTGATCAGTACAGAAGATAATGCATAAGCGATCGCAGAGATAAAAATAAATCCATCTCCGGTCAGATTAAAGCTCATATCCACATTGCTTCCGCTCAGATTGATCAGAACCACCCCTGCAAATCCGACGATACATCCGAGCACTTTTTTCTGATCCAGTTTCTCCTGATGAAAGATCAGGCTTGAAACAAGGATTGCAAGGAATACATTGGATGCCTCAACGATCGATCCTTTGACTCCGGTCGTATGTGCAAGTCCTACATAAAAGAAAAAATACTGGGCCACCGTCTGTAAAAGACAGATTTTTCCGATTCTCGGAAGATCTCCCTTCCCCGCTTTCAGAAAACGTCCCTGCAGGATCGATCCAAACAAAATAACCATAATGCCTGCAATCGTAAAACGGCACCCTGCAAACAGAATCTGCGTGGCGGTATCGGCTGAATCGATCTGAAACAGCCGGTAGCCAACCTTGATACAAGGAAAAGCACTTCCCCATAACGCACAGCAGACCATTGCAAGAAGACATACCACCCAGGTTTTCCTCATTGTAGTCTCTTTTAACTTTATCATCTCATTCTTTCCGTTTCTTACGCAAGAAGTTCATCTGCAAGTTCTTCCATTGCAATTACATCTGCATCTTTCATTGCAGATTTGATCGTAACAGTCTTTTCGCAGAGTGTGATCTTCTTCATTTTCTCTACATAACTCTTCATCACGCGTGCTGCTGTCGGAGCCCAGGAACCATTCTCGATAATTGCGATCTTACGGTTCTGGTAGTTCTTATTGGTCAGTTTGTTCAGGAAAGTCTCCATGCACGGGAACACACTTGCATCATAGGAAGCTGCTGCAAGAACCAGCTTGTCATAGCGGAATGCATCCTCGATTGCCTCTGCCATATCATCTCTGGAAAGGTCAGTGATCGCTACCTTCTTTGCACCTTTGGCTTCCAGGATTTCTTTCATCTTCTCTGCTGCCTTCTTGGTATTGCCATGGATCGATGCATAAGCAACCAGTACCCCGTCATCTTCCGGTTCATAGCTGCTCCATGTCATGTATTTTCCGATATAGTATCCCAGATTTTCTTTCAGGATCGGTCCATGAAGCGGGCAGATCGTCTGAATGTCCAGAGTCGCTGCTTTTTTCAGAAGCGCCTGTACCTGTGCACCGTATTTGCCTACGATATTGAAGTAGTATCTTCTTGCTTCACAAGCCCAGTCCTCATCTGCATCCAGCGCACCGAATTTACCAAATCCATCTGCTGAGAACAGAATCTTCTCAGACTTTTCGTATTCGACCATAACTTCCGGCCAGTGAACCATCGGAGCCATAAAGAACTGAAGGGTATGGCTTCCAAGGGAAAGTTCTTCACCTTCTTTTACCGCAACTGCACGGTCTGCCAGATCTGCGATTTCAAAGAACTGTGGAAGCATTGCAATAGCTTTTGCACTTGCCACGATCTTGGTTTCCGGATATTTATCTGCAAATTCTTTGATGCTTCCGGCATGGTCCGGTTCCAGATGAGATACAACCAGATAATCAGGTGTTCTTCCATCCAGCACCCTCTCCAGATTCTCTTTCCATTCGTCTGTCTTTCTCGTATCAATCGTATCCATAACTGCGATCTTCTCGTCCAGGATCACATAAGAGTTGTAGGATACTCCGTTTGGAACGATGTACTGGCTCTCAAAGAGATCCAGATCCTTATCATCTGCTCCGATATATTTTACTGCATCTGAAATTACTATGTCTTTCATGTTAGTTCCTCCTTGTAATTGGTGATTGAAAAGATACTCAGGCACGTAGTGTCTTTTATTCGGTAGGAAGTTCCTACGGAATTTCCTGTTAAATAAGAAAGCTGGAAATATTACATTCCAGCCCTCTTAATTTCCACTCTTAATAATACTATGGAAATAACACACTTTCAATAAAAAAAGCGTTTAATTTTTTCATATCTGTTCTCATTTTTTACGTTAACCGGCACACACCATCTGTTCCTGCTCGTAAATGTGAAACGGTGCATCAATCGGATTTTTCATATCCCAGAGATAATATCCACCCTCTTTATAATACACCGGAAGAGTCTCGCATCGTTTTACACTCCGGATCAGTTCCTGTACCGAACGGATCTCTCTTGGAAAATACGTTGCATAAATTCCCAGCTTCTCCGGCACATGGCAATCACTTGATCCAACTGTTGCAAGTCCAAGCTCAGCCGCATATTCTGCCGCCTTTCGATTTGCCTCATAAAGTGTGCTGCCGTTCAGCACTTCGATTCCATCAAGTCCCTTTACAATCTTCAGGTTCTCTTCCAGTCCCCTGTTATTATTGCGGAATGGATGGGCACTGAAACACATACCGCCCTGTGCCTGTACCAGATCTACAAACTCCTGTGCCGGGATTCTCTCTTTTGGATAATCCTCAATTCCAAATGCTACAATGTCTCCCTGCAGGGAATAAAATTCAATCCCGACAAAAATCGGAAATCCTGTTTTCTCCGAATACTCTGCCGCAAATTCCTTCAGTCCCATACTGTCATGATCCGTAATACAGATCCCATCAAGTCCTCTGCGCTTTGCGATCTCTACCATGTTCTCCAATCTTAAAAAGCTGTCCCCCGAATAACGCATCTCATGCATATGCATATCAATTATCAACTGTTAATAACCTCCTGTTAAAATGCCTTTTCATTTCTCTTTTCTTCATTTTAACATGTTGTTTTACAAAAAAATAATTGATAATTTACATGCAGAAATTCAATTATAGGTTTTTCCGATAAACACTCTGTTGCTCAAATATCTGCATAAGATGCACACAAAGTCCGTCCCACGAAATCTGCTCCAGATGCTCCTTTTCCGGCTTTGATCCAGGATATTTTGCGATCCCTTCAATGGCTCCGGCAAGTTTCTTTTCAAATACCGGAAGTTCTTCTTCCACAGGTTCATCTTCATTCACTCTTTTTGGCGGCTCTACAAAAACCACACCATTATCCGGAAGATTCTGATCAATCCAATTCCTGATCCCCGGAAGATCTGTACAGATCACATAGGTACCACATGCCAGAGCCTCAATGATCACAAGTGGAAGACCTTCATAAAAAGATGGCAGTACAAACACATCACTCTGATTCATCTTCTTCGCCAACTCCTGCTGTGTGATCTTCCCGGCAAAGGTAACTGCAAACGGACACTTTTCGGCAAGCTCCCGGATTTCCTGATATTCGCCCTCATCCCCGGCACCTCCTGCCAGTTCCAGAGAAATAATAAGACCGGAATCCTTCAGATAATCCAACGAACGGATCAGACTTTTCACACCCTTTTTCTCTGAAATCTTTCCGGCAAAGATTAGTCTCAGCTTCTCCCTGTGAAGTCCCCATCTCCTGCCGGAAAACATCACTGTTATAGCCGGTTCCGATCACCCGTACCTTCTCTCTGATATGCTCCCCGTAAATTCCGCAGATCATCTCTTTCTGCTCCTCATGCAATGCAAAAATCCCATCCAGCGCAGGAATTCTCTGTAAAATGTATTCCCGGTTCTGTTCTGTCTTGCGGATCTGCCGCAGGTCGGATCCATGGGATACTCCATATACCTTTTTATCAGGAAACAGCTCTCTTACAATCGCTGTAAGGAGATACAGATGATGACACAGGATCACGTCCGGATCCAACTCCTCCACTGCCTTTTTCAGTACCTCGCCAAATGCGTTCCGGAACGTTTCTGTCATCTCCTCTGTCAGGTCTGAATACCTGGTACTCGGATAAGGCATCTCGTCCGACATTCCCGTGATCGGATACGGTAACTGCTCCGATTCAAAATATACCGGATAAAAGCTTACCCCCTCCGGAAGACATACCTGATCAGCTTTTGTAACTCCCGCGATCACTGACTGGGTGATTCCCTTTTTTTTAAATCCTCTGACCAGTTCCGTCAGATAGATACCGCTTCCGGTACTGTCCGGCTTCTGGGCTGTGACACTTAATATTTTCATTCTTTCGTCCCTCTTACTTTGTTAAAATTTCCCTGTTACATGTATTTATTGCCGCAATGTAATCAATAAAAGCGGTACTCACCGTTTATCATTTATCCATGCTTTAATTATTCTCCAGTTTCTTTTTCACCTGTTTTTTTAGAAGTTCTTCCTTTCATTGGATGAAAATGTTCCGAAAGGAGAATGCTTTTGAGGATTGCGAGAGTGCAAAGCACGTAGCAATCTGGTATCAAAGGAGCAAAATACCTTTGGACCCCAACATCTTCATATGATTATATTAACATATAGTTGGAATCTGTAAAAGAGACGATCTCGATCCGGATATTTTCAACAGAAATATCTAAATACTGCTTCTTCTTTTTCCGCTTTTTCCTTAAAATCCATAAAAAAAGCAAAAAAAGAAACCTTTTTGGTAAAGGTTCCTCTATTACTTCTATATATAACTGGTTTTGTTATGTTTAACTAAATGCGGATGACAGGACTTGAACCTGCACCTCGTAGAGACTAGATCCTAAGTCTAGCGCGTCTGCCAGTTCCGCCACATCCGCATTTTTTTAGTCCCACAGAAAACCATGGGACTAAATAAGTGAGCGTGCGGGGATTCGAACCCCGGACAACTTGATTAAAAGTCAAGTGCTCTACCACCTGAGCTACACGCCCATAAAAACTGGGCTAGTTGGATTCGAACCAACGAATGCAGGAGTCAAAGTCCTGTGCCTTACCGCTTGGCGATGACCCATTATCTTTATGTCTTAACATAGAATGCGCCATGGCACATTCCCGCGCCTGCGACAATCGCTTAACTTATGGCATCCCGTAATCTGCCAAAGCTCTCATATCCTGCCGGAGACTTTTATGATATCCACTCTTACAATGTCTATCATAAAAAAAATGCGAGCATTTCTGCTTGCCATTTCTTTCAAATATTATAAATTAAAGGGTGGATACAGGGATTCGAACCCTGGGCCTCCAGAGCCACAATCTGGCGCGCTAACCAACTGCGCTATACCCACCATATAAACGTGCTTGGAGGGATTCGAACCCCCGACCCACGGCTTAGAAGGCCGTTGCTCTATCCAACTGAGCTACAAACACACAACACTGGATTCTCAGTGTAAGCGGGTGATGGGAATCGAACCCACGTATCCAGCTTGGAAGGCTGGTGTTCTACCATTGAACTACACCCGCAGATCACATCGGGGTGACAGGATTCGAACCTGCGACCTCCTGGTCCCAAACCAGGCGCTCTAGCCAAGCTGAGCCACACCCCGTTGTTTATCTGTTTGTCATCTCCGTGACGACAAAAGTTATTATATTACAAGGTTTTCAAAAAGTCAACATGTTTTTTGAATTTTTTTAAAGAAATTTTTATTTTTCTTTTTCTTGTAAAAGACACGCATTTTTGCCCTTTTTTCAGCAGAAATACGTGCCACCTACTCTAATCCAGATAATGAATCGTAAACTCCGTATTCCCGTCCCGATCCATCTCCATAATAATATAACTGCCTTTTCTGCCTTCCTGCCGTGGAAATGCCAGACTGCCCGGATTCAGCACTGTAATATCACCAAACTTTTTCAGATACGGTCTGTGTGTATGACCAAACATCACGATATCTGCATTTCTCGATCTTCCCTCATCCAGGATCCGCTCTACACCAAGAGACACCGAATACTGGTGTCCATGTGCCATAAATGCTTTTTTCTTGCCAAAATAAATCTCCATCTCCCGGAGATTGCGTGAGAAGAAATCATTATTCCCAGCCAGTATATACGCCGGACATCCGCAGAATGCCTCAATATAGTCTTCTCCGCCCTCTGTATCCCCGAGATGCACCAGATAATCAATCTTTCCAGCTTCCATGATTGCCCGGTCAAATGCAGTATGTCTTCCATGTGTATCACTAATAATCAATACTCTCATAACTTTTTCTCCATGATCTGTCTCATCATCCGAAGCGCTTCTCCTCTGTGGCTGAGTTCATTCTTCTTTTCCGGTGCAAGCTCTGCCGAGGTACAACCATATTCCGGCAGGAAAAAGATCGGATCATAGCCAAATCCATTTGCTCCGGCGATTTCGTAACCAATACATCCTTCCATCGTTCCACGGACAACCTCTTTGTCCCCGTTCGGGAATACTGCCGCCACCGCACAGACAAACCTTGCTGTACGCTGCTTGTCCGGTACGCCCTTCATTCTTGAAAGCAGGAGGCTGTTCTTGATATCATACGAAGTATTGGTTCCTGCATAGCGCGCAGAATAGATTCCCGGTTCTTTATTCAGATAATCGATTTCCAGTCCGGAATCATCTGCCAGCACAATCGCATCCATCGCCCTCACTTCCGGCAGCTCTGCGATCGCTGAGGCTTTGATCATCGCATTTTCCTCAAAGGACTTTCCATCCTCTACGATATCAATGTCAACCCCGGCTTCCTTCATAGAAATGGATCTCCATCCCCAGATCCCGTAAGATCTGGCGGATCTCTGTCATTTTATTCTTATTACCCGTTGCAAAAATAATTTTCATCTGTAAATTCTTCTTTCTCTTACTGTTTTGGTTCTTTTGGGCGTTTCGGTGGCTTCGGACCTAAGAACTGATAAAAATAGGTCTTCAGCATACCATTATATATCTTCCGGTTCTTATCTGCTTTTCTTCCGAAATAACGTTCTGCATCCTCGTAACTGGTGATCCATATATGCAGACCAGCTATCCAGCTTTTTAAAACTCTCACCAAATTCTCTGTATAACTGCGGCAGATCCTTTTTATCCTCCAGTCGCTCGCCATACGGCGGATTTGTAATGATAAAGCCATACTTCTTCGGGTGGCTTAAATCCTTTACCGCTCTTTCCTGAAAATGGATCAGATGGTCAACGCCTGCATCTTTGGCATTCTGTCTTGCTGCTTTTACTGCCTCCGGATTCAGGTCATATCCCTGAATATCAACCTGTACCTTCCGGTCGATCACATCATTTGCCTCATCCATTGCATCATACCATGCCTTTTTCGGAATCAGGTTCACCCATTCTTCTGCTGTAAAGGAACGGTTCATCCCCGGTGCAATATTAGCTGCCATCAAAGCCGCTTCGATTGGAAATGTTCCACTTCCGCAGAAAGGGTCTACCAGGATCCGGTCCTTGTGCCACGGTGTCAGCATGATCAGTGCGGATGCCAATGTCTCTGTGATCGGTGCCTTTACGGTCATCTGACGATAACCTCTCTTATGTAAAGATACGCCGGAGGTATCTATCCCGATCGTCACGATATCTTTCATCAGAAATACACGGATCGGGTAAGCTGGTCCATCCTCCTGGAACCATTCTATCCCGTAGATCCGTCTCAGCCTTTCTACCATGGCTTTTTTCATGATCGACTGAATATCTGACGGACTGAACAGCTTACTCTTTTTACAGATGCAGCCTTCGTCACCCAGAATTTTCCGTTCTTCGGAATATAATTCTCCCACGGAAGTACTCTTGTTTTCTCAAATAATTCATCAAATGTCTCTGCTTTAAACGAACCAACCTTAAGAAGGATTCTTTCTGCTGTCCGAAGGAACACGTTCGCATCGCAAATCGCCTGTGCATCTCCCCAGAAGCATACTCTTCCGTCTTCTACTGTTGATATCTCATATCCTAAATCCAGCACTTCCCGCTTCAGAACAGCTTCCATTCCGAAATGGCAGGGTGCTATCAGCTCCATTTTTTCCATTCTTTTTCCTTTCTCTACTCTGCAATCTGTTATAAACTATATTACGTTTTTCGGTTGCCTTTTGTCAAGTAGTGCGCTTGTACCACAAATTTTTTAAGGAACCAGATTGCTACACCAAAAACAGAAAAGCAGCGGAATCCAAACCGCTGCTTTTCCATTCTTAACTGCTTTGCACTTTTTAATACTTATCACTTTCGTTATGGCAGGACTTTGAGCTGTCATATGCATTACGGTCTGATTCATATGCATTCTTTGCATTCCGGTTAGTCGTATTTTTACCGGATGCATTTTTATTGCCTGAATTTTTATTTGACTGATTCTTGCCGGAAGCATTTTCAGCATACGCATTCTTATTGGATCCATATGAATTTTTGTTTGTACTGTTTTCTGAAGCATTATAATTTTTTGCCATTGATAATTCCTCCTGACATTTTTTTGTACAAACATAGTATCTATCCTTTTCGTATTTTTATACATTTTTATTTTTATCTTGATTTTTAAATCGGTTTATATTATACTTTGTCGTGTAGAGATTTATTTTCTACAACCCCTTATTAATTATTTATACTCCCCTCAAACGCTCGATAGCTCCCCTATCGAGCGTTTAACGTTATATAACAGGCAGATCCTTTTTAAGTACTTGAACCTGCCATATAGAACATATAATCAAAAAGCCGAAGGCATAAGCTTCTTTTCATTGCAGAAGAATCTTATACATCCGGCTTTTTTAATTACCATCGCCTTCTCAGCATTCTGACCAGCAGTATGATCACCAGAAGAGGAATCAGTACCGGTGCGATCAGGCTTACAATCCCACTTATCACCGCAAAGATCACAACGATCACAGCCACAGCCACAAGAATCAGCAGAAGTCTCTTCCACCAGCTGTCCAGGCTCCACACATGGATATTGCTGCTTTCTTCTGTGCTGCTGTTGCCTCTGTAGGTCCTTCCATCCGAATCATAGATCACATCTTCTACACTTTCTTCTCTCTGCGCATCCACGATCGTCTTCGCAAGAATCCACGGATCTCCAAGTTCCGCCAGTACCTCACTCTCCGTTCTTCCTTTTCGGATCTCATCATCAATATACTGGCCGTAGTAGTTCAGATTCTCCTGCAGCACCTGTGGTGTCACACCGGAAGAAAGTTCAATTCTCAGTTTTTCAAGGAACTCTGCTTTCGTCATCTTTCTTTCTCCTCTATTCTCATCATTTCATTGTTTATAATTATATTCTGATGATACCAGGGTCAAAAGATCAGAAATCCAATGCAAGCTTGCTTGCAAGAGGATTTTTGACCTCTTGACCATAAAGCTATGAGTAAGTAGCCATTTTCAAAGAAAATGAGCGGATTACGAATGTTTTGAGATTACGGAGTGCAAAGCGTAGCAATCTGGTATCAAAGGGGTCAAAATACCTTTTGACCCCAACATCATTCTGATACAAAAATGCGCCTGTGATCATTACCCGCAACATCTTCCCTGTATCACAGTGCACATCCCGCCGGAGGCTTTCTATATCCGGAAATAAATTTCCGGATATAGAAAAGAACCTCAGACTTAGAGTAGCATAATTTCTGCTTCTTTCCAAGTCTAAGGTCCTTAAATTTCTATAAGAATTTTATATGTATTTTCTAAACTTCAAATAAAAGATCTCCGTAAGAAGGCATTGGCCATACTTCTTTATCCACGATCATTTCCAGTTCATCTACCGGTGTACGGAGTCCTTCCATAGCCGGAACTACGCTGAAGTGATAGAATTCAGACTGTACTTTTCCTTCTTCTTTTCCTGCTGCTTCTTCTGTGACTGCTTCCAGTTTCTTAAGGGCAGCCTTTGTTTCTGTCAGAAGTCCTGAGATGTCAGCAAGCATTTCAGCCTGTACAGATGCATCTGCTCCGGCTTCTTTTACTGCAAGAACCGTATCTGCAAGCTCTTTTGTATATTTTACAACTGCAGGAATGATCTGTTTTGCAGCAATATCGATCATGGCCTTTGCTTCGATATTGATTGCCTTTGCATAGTTCTCGTATTTGATCTCTGCACGGGATTCCAGCTCTGCCTTTGTAAATACACTAAATTTTCCGAACAGTTCTACCGCTTTGTCAGTTGTCAGTGCCGGGATTGCTTCTACCATGGACTTGATATTCGGAAGTCCTCTCTTTTCTGCTTCAGCTACCCATTCGTCAGAATATCCGTTGCCGTTGAAGATAATTCTCTGATGATCTGTCAGATATTCTTTGATCAGGCTGTGTACAGCTGTATCAAAATCATCTGCTTTTCTCCAGGACATCGCATGCCTCTGCAAATGCCTCTGCTACGATTGTATTCAGTACTACGTTTGGTCCTGCAATGGAATCGCGGGAACCTACCATACGGAATTCAAATTTATTTCCTGTAAATGCAAATGGTGAAGTTCTGTTTCTGTCGGTTTGCATCCTTTGTAAGATCCGGAAGGGTTGTTACACCTGTTTGCAGCTTTCCACCATTCAGGCTGTGTGTTGCCTCACCTGTACTGAGAAGCTGTTCTACAACGTCCTGAAGCTGTTCTCCAAGGAAGATAGAGATGATTGCCGGCGGTGCTTCGTTTGCTCCAAGTCTGTGGTCATTTCCCGGATCGGCAGCCGACTCACGAAGCAGATCTGCGTGCACATCAACTGCTTTCATGATACAAGCCAGTACCAGAAGGAACTGTACATTTTCATGAGGTGTCTTTCCCGGATCCAGCATATTGATTCCGTCATCTGTTGTGATAGACCAGTTGTTATGCTTACCAGATCCGTTGACTCCTGCAAACGGTTTCTCGTGAAGCAGACATTTCAGTCCATGCTCGCATGCTACCTTTTTCAGTGTCTTCATGATGATCTGGTTGTGATCCACTGCAATATTGGCCTCTGCATAGATCGGTGCAAGTTCGTGCTGTGCAGGTGCCACTTCGTTGTGCTGTGTCTTCGCTGCAACGCCGAGTTTCCATAATTCTTCGTTGACATCTTTCATATAGGAAGCAACCCTCTGACGGATCGTTCCAAAGTAATGATCGTCAAGCTCCTGTCCTTTCGGCGGCATTGCTCCGAAAAGTGTACGTCCTGTATAGATCAAGTCTTTTCTCTGTAAGAATTTATCTGCATCTACAAGGAAATATTCCTGCTCTGGTCCTACAGAAGGAGTTACTTTCTTAGATGTTGTATTTCCGAACAGACGAAGCAGTCTGATGGATTCTTTGTTGATTGCTTCCATAGATCTGAGAAGCGGTGTTTTTTCATCCAGTGCCTCACCTGTGTAAGAGCAGAATGCTGTCGGGATGCAAAGGATCGCTCCGGCTGCATCTTTTCTTACAAATGCCGGTGATGTACAATCCCATGCTGTATATCCTCTTGCTTCAAATGTAGCACGAAGTCCGCCTGACGGGAAAGAAGATGCATCCGGCTCGCCTTTGATCAGCTCTTTACCTGAGAAGCTCATCAGTACTTTTCCGCTTGGAAGTGGAGCTGAAATAAAGGAATCATGCTTTTCAGCAGTAACTCCTGTCAGTGGCTGGAACCAGTGTGTATAATGGGTTGCACCTTTTTCGATTGCCCATTCTTTCATCTCATGTGCAATTACATCTGCTGTCTCAAGATCCAGCTCTTTTCCTTCTTCAATTGTCTGTTTTAATTTTTTGTATACTTTTTTCGGAAGTCTCTCCTGCATTACTGCATCGTTAAAAACATCTTCGCCAAAAATTTCTGCCACGCTTAACCATCCACTACTCATAATTACCTTCCTTTCTCTAACGCAAAAAAACGAGGAAGCTCCACTTTGTGGAACTTCCTCGTTCATTGTGATCTCTGTTATTTAAGATATATTTACGATACTCTTTTTTCTTTCAAATTTCAAGACCAATTTTTTAATTTGTGTATATTTTCACAAAACTTCATAAGTTTTCAACTTCTTTTTCAACACTTATACCAGTCACTTCTTAGACCTCGAACAGCAGATCTCCGTAAGAAGGCATCGGCCACATATTCTTGTTGACGATCATTTCCAGTTCATCCACTGGTTTTCTTAAAGCTTCCATTGCCGGTACAACTTTCTGCATGAAGAAGAATGCCTGTTCTTTTCCTTCTGTCTCCGGTACTTCTGCCACAACAGTTTCCAGTGCTCTGAGTGCTTCTTTTGTGTCTTTCAAAAGATCAGCCGACTGTACAAGAAGCTCTTCCTGTACACCTGTATATGCTGCAGCGCTTGCCTGTTTTACCTGGTTGATCGAATTAGCCAGCGAAGTTACATATTGGATCACAGCCGGGATAATATGCTTGCTTGCGATATCGATCATGGAACGTGCTTCAATGTTGATTGCCTTTGAGTATGCCTCATATTTGATCTCTGCACGGGATTCCAGTTCTGCACGGCTGAATACATCGAATTTTTCAAACATTTCAACCGCATTGTCATATGTCAGACATTCAATAGACTCTACCATGGTCTTAATATTCGGAAGTCCTCTTCTTTCGGCTTCCTTCACCCACTCATCAGAATATCCGTTGCCATTGAATACAATTCTCTGATGTTTGGATGCATATTCCTTGATCAGATCATGGACTGCAAGATCAAAATCTTCTGCTTTTTCGAGTACATCGCAGGCATCAGAGAAGGACTCAGCCACGATTGTATTTAATACTACGTTCGGTGCTGCCACCGAGTCTCTGGATCCTACCATACGGAACTCAAATTTATTTCCTGTAAATGCGAATGGTGAAGTACGGTTTCTGTCAGTTGCATCCTTTGCAAAATCCGGGAGCGTACTTACACCGGTATGTAATTTGCCGCCTTTTAAGCTGTGTGCAGCTTCTCCGGTATCAATAAGCTGTGCAAGCACGTCTTCAAGCTGTTCTCCGAGGTATGCGGAAATAATTGCCGGCGGTGCTTCATTTGCTCCAAGTCTGTGATCGTTTCCTACGTCAGAAGCAGATTCACGGAGCAGGTCTGCATGCAGGTCTACTGCACGGAGAATACAGGTCAGAACCAGAAGGAACTGAATATTATCATGAGGTGTCTTTCCCGGATCCAGAATGTTGATCCCATCATCTGTAACCAGTGACCAGTTATTATGCTTTCCGGAACCATTTACACCTTCAAACGGCTTTTCGTGTAACAGGCATTGAAGATTATGGCGATATGCCACTTTCTTCAGCGTCTCCATGATCAGCTGATTATGGTCAACTGCTACGTTGCACTGTGCATAGATCGGCGCAAGCTCATGCTGTCCAGGTGCCACTTCGTTGTGCTGTGTCTTTGCAGCTACACCCATCTTCCAGAGTTCTTCATTGACATCAGTCATAAATGCTGCAATTCTCTCACGGATCGCACCAAAATAATGATCATCCAGTTCCTGTCCCTTCGGAGGATTTGCTCCGAATAATGTACGTCCTGTAAATACAAGATCCTTTCTCTTAAGATATTTTTCTCTGTCTACCAGGAAATATTCCTGCTCAACTCCAACAGATGGTGTAACCTTTTGGGACGTTGTGTTTCCAAAAAGACGCAGAAGACGGATGGATTGTTTGTTGATTGCTTCCATAGAGCGAAGAAGAGGTGTCTTCTGATCCAATGCTTCTCCGGTATAGGAACAAAATGCTGTCGGTATATATAAAATCGATCTTTTCCCATCCGGACTCTTTTTAACAAATGCAGGCGATGTACAATCCCACGCTGTATAACCTCTTGCTTCAAATGTGGAACGCAGTCCTCCTGACGGGAAGGAAGATGCATCCGGTTCTCCTTTGATCAGCTCTTTTCCCGAAAACTCCATCAGGATCTTTCCATCTGACTTCGGTGCTGAAATAAACGAATCATGCTTTTCAGCTGTTGCTCCTGTAAGAGGCTGGAACCAGTGCGAATAGTGAGTGGCACCCTTTTCAATCGCCCACTCTTTCATCTCATGTGCAATAACGTCTGCTGTTGCAGCCTGAAGCTCTTTACCTTCTTCTATCGTCTTTTTCAGCTCTTTGTAAGTCTTCTTCGGAAGTCTTTCCTGCATAACAGCATCATTGAAGACGTTTTCTCCAAATATTTCTGCTACACTAATCCATTCGCTCATCCCATGTACCTCTCTTTTCTACTACTCATTTTCTACTACTCATACAAAACGGTCGTTTTTTGATTCAAATAAAGGAGTCTTGCACTCACGCAAAACTCCTTTTATACCGTTTTCTTCGGACGCCTTTGTCCATGATATTATCAAAAATCAGACTATTCAGCTTTTCCGTCAGAACCGAACAGAATCATTTTCTCTTTTACTTTTTCAACGATTGCATCTGCACCCGGTTTGAGAAGTTTACGTGGATCGTATCCTTTTCCTTCAAGATCCTTTCCTGCTTCAATGTATTTGCGGGTAGCTTGCGAATACCAGCTGACATTCTGTATTAACATTGATCTTAGAAACTCCAAGGTCAATTGCTTTCTTAATCATATCATCCGGAATTCCTGTACCTCCGTGAAGTACGAGCGGAAGTTCTCCTGTGAGCTCCTGAACTGCTGCAAGAGTCTCAAAGCTGAGTCCTTTCCAGTTTGCCGGATATTTTCCATGGATGTTACCGATACCTGCTGCAAGGAAATCAATACCAAGGTCTGCGATCATCTTGCATTCCTTAGGATCTGCGCATTCGCCCATTCCTACAACACCGTCTTCTTCTCCACCGATAGAACCAACTTCTGCTTCGATAGAAAGTCCTTTTCCATGGCAAAGTTTAACAAGTTCTGTAGTCTTCTCAATGTTTTCTTCGATCGGATAATGAGATCCGTCAAACATAACTGATGAGAATCCTGCATCTATACATTTCAGGCAGCCTTCATAGCTACCATGATCAAGATGAAGTGCAACCGGAACCGAAATGTCCATTTCTTTGATCATTCCATTTACCATTCCTACAACTGTTCTGTATCCAGCCATGTACTTTCCTGCGCCTTCAGACACACCAAGAATAACCGGTGATCTTAATTCCTCAGCTGCAGTCAGAACTGCTTTGGTCCATTCAAGATCGTTGATATTAAACTGTCCTACTGCATAATGACCTGCTTTTGCTTTTTTTAACATCTCTGTTGCTGAAACTAACATTTTGTATTCCTCCACTTCTCTGTTAAAGGCTTTTATAGGCTGACCCCCAGGGGAATCGAACCCCTGATTCGACCGTGAGAGGGTCGCGTCTTGACCGCTTGACCAGGGGGCCAGATGTATGTTCATTAGCTGTCTGGCTAACTCACTTGCTTAGTATAACGTACTTCTTTTCATTTGACAAGACCTTTTTTTATTTTTTTACTGTTCCTCTTCCGGAACTACGATTTTAAGCGCCTGTTTCGCGTTCTTGATGCAGACACTGTCGTGTTCCCCACCGAACTCTCCATCCAGCGTCCATGGGATCTCTTCCACTGATTCAAAATGGATCTCACCTGTCTTAAATGAATAAATGTGCTTCGTATTGATCTGGCTGCTCAGAAGCGCCCCAATGATCTCCTGAAGCGCGAGCGGGTTCTTCGGTGTCCGGATCAGGGTAACCTCAAATTCTCCGTCATCAAAACCACATTCTTCCCGATCATATTACGGAAACCGCCAACAGATCTGGAATTCGTCACCATACCATAAATAAATTCGTCCTCAATCGTTTCTCCGTCATGTGTCACTTTTAATTTATATGACGGGATATCAAAAATTCTGGTTGCTCCTTCCAGCACATATGCCAGATGTCCCAGAACATTCTTCATTTCCTGCTTTGTCTCATAAGATACATCCGTGAAGAGTCCGAATGCTGCAATGTACACGAACACATCTCCGTTAAACCGTCCGATATCACAGGGAAATTCTTTTCCCCCTGCAGCTGTACTTGCCGCCTGGAGAAGATTCTTCGGGATATGGAGACTGCTCGCAAAGTCGTTGGTCGTTCCTGTCGGGATGTAACCGACCGGAATCTTTTTTTCTCTCTTCATCATTCCGGTTACGACCTCATCAAGTGTTCCGTCACCACCACTGCAGATCACACGGTCATACTCCTCTGTAAATGTCTTTACTTTATAATAAGCGTCTTTATATTTCTGCGTCGGATATACAACCACTTCATATCCTGCTTTTACAATAATGTCAATAATATCAGAAAGCTTCGGTTTTAAAAGTCCCTTTCCTGCATTCGGATTATAAATAAACAATGCTTTTTTCATACGTCCGTCCTCCTGTTATCTGTTTTTTTCTCTATAAGGGCTGTCCCCACAGCTCCTTACGGATACATGCATTATAGCATAAAGAGCCTGCTTTCGGCAGACTCTTCAAAGTTTTATGCAATTATCTGTTCTTAACGTTCACAAGAAACCTTTCGATACCAGCTGCTGCTTCCTTTTCATCTGTTCCGTTCGCAACAACGGTGATTTCCTCTCCCGGCATCAGTGTCAGACTCATCATCCCCATAATGCTCTTTGCATTGACTTGCTTCTGGTCAACTTCGATATATACCGAACTTGAATACTGACTAGCTTCCTGAACAAGAAGTGCAATCGGTCTGGCGTCTAATCCCTCGGACAATTGAATCTTAACAGGTTTTTTGATCATAATGTTCCTCCTTGCTTAGCCCTTATCTCTTCCGCCATTTCACTTAACTTGCGCAATCTGTGGTTCACTCCGGACTTGCCTACCGGATTTTGCAGAAGTGCGCCTAACTCTTTTAAAGATGCCTCCGGATATGTAAGTCTTGTAAGGGCCATGTCCTTCAATCCTTCCGGCAGCTTATCGAGTCCTTTTGTTTCCTCAATATACCTTATATCGTCGATCTGCTTTACAGCAGCGGAAACCGTTTTATTGATATTCGCAGTCTCGCAGTTCACTTTTCGATTCACCGTATTTCTCATATCTTTCAATATACGGATATTCTCCAACTCCATCAGTGACTGATGTGCCTCCATCACATTCAGCACATCCACGATCTGAGCTCCTTCTTTCAGATAAACCACAAATGATTTCTTCCTTGATACAATCTTTGCGTCCAGAGCAAAACATCTCATTATCTTCTGAATCTGCTGCGCTTTTCCCATCGACGCACAGACAATTTCAAAATGATAGGACTTCTCCGGGTCGCTCATGGATCCCGATGCAAGAAAAACGCCACGCAGGAAAGACCGCTTACAGCAAGTCTCCTGAATCACGACATTCTTTACTACAGAAAGCTCTTCTTCCACGTCTCCATAAGGATTGAGCAGTTTTGCCGCCTGAAGCACCCTGATAGCATCTTCGTGTTTTTACAACTATATAATAGTAGCTGCTGCCTTTTTCCCGGTTCACCCGAATAGCGATATCAACCACTATATTAAACGTTCTTCTCAATAAAGTAAAGCTTTTTCTTGCAACTGCCAGATTTTCCGTATGAATCTTAAGTGCTGCATGACCTCTGCTGTCGATCATGACAGCCCCGCACATGCTGATGATCGCTGCAAGTTCTGCAATCTGGCAATGTCTTGCAGGACTTAGCTGACGCGATATTTCTTCTTTAATATTTCCAGAAAAAGACATACTATCACCTATTTTGCTTTCGTAATTGCATCTTTCTCGATATCACGATGCTCTTTTCTTACACCGTACTCTTTCTCTGCCACAGACAGCCGTTCATACAACTCATTGGCAAGTGTCACGGAGCGGTGTTTTCCGCCGGTACATCCGATTGCGATCACAAGCTGGTTCTTTCCTTCTGCAACATAGTTCGGAATCAGGAACTCAACCATGTCGACCAGCTTCTTCAGGAATTCTTTTGAAATATCGTTATTCATCACGTAATCCCTGACCGGCTTGTCATTGCCACTCTGCGGGCGAAGTTCATCAATATAATACGGATTCGGAAGGAATCTGACATCAAATACCAGGTCTGCATCACTCGGAATTCCATATTTAAATCCGAAAGATAACACAGTAATGTACAGATTCTTGTATTCTTTATTCTCGGCAAAAATACGGTTCAGTTCACTGCGCAGCTCCCTGGTCAGCATCCGGCTTGTATCCAGGATATAATCTGCCCTTTCTTTTAAAAAGGCAATTTTCTTACGTTCTTTGGCAATCCCGTTCTCAATTCTGCCGCCCTTTGAGAGTGGGTGGTTCCTTCTTGTCTCTTTATATCTTTTCACCAGTGTATCATCATTCGATTCAAGGAAAAGAATCTCCAGTGGTATCTTGGTTTTTTCAAGTTCGTCCAAAACCTGGTCCAGTGCACGCAGATTCTGTCCACTGCGAATATCAAGTCCCAGAGCGATTTTCGTGATCTCACCATTTGGAACGATCAAAAGTTCTGTCAGTTTTGTCATTAAAGGAATCGGCATATTATCCACACAGAAATATCCCATGTCTTCCATCATTTTCAAAGTTGTACTTTTCCCTGCTCCGGACATTCCCGTTACAATTACGAATCTCATCCCTAAAATTCTCCTATTTGTTTCACTTCCGGTTCCATCGTAACACCGGTATCTTCTTTCACTTTCGCTGTTACCTGCCGGATCAGCTCCATCACATCAGCCGCCGTCGCATTTCCTTTATTGATCACAAATCCACTGTGCTTTTCAGAAACCTGTGCTCCACCTACTGTAAATCCTTTCAGACCACTGTCCTGGATCAGTTTTCCTGCAAAATATCCTTCCGGACGCTTAAAGGTGCTGCCTGCACTCGGACACTCCAGCGGCTGCTTCGATACCCGCTTCTGACGGAGGTCATCCATCTGCGCTTTTATTTCTTCTTTTTTGCCTTCTGTAAGCGAAATCACGGCACCCAAAACGATATATCTTTTCTCCGGGATAATGCTTGTACGGTATCCGAGTCCCAGTTTTTCTGCCGGAAGCTCCATGATCTCGCCCTCTTCTGTCATAACCCTGACACTCGTCAGTACATCCTTCATCTCTCCGCCATACGCGCCGGCGTTCATCACAACCGCTCCGCCAAGCGTTCCCGGAATACCTGCTGCGAACTCAAATCCGGTCAGTGCTGCATCAAGTGCTGCATTTGCAATCTGCGCAAGCGAACATCCTGCCTGCGCCGTGATCTGATTTCCTTCTACCTGAAATGTTCCCATACTCTTATAAAGCTGGATAATCGCTCCTCTGAAGCCTTTGTCTCCAACCAGAAGGTTGCTTCCATTTCCTACTATATATATAGGTATCGAAAATTCCCGGCACACCCGAATTGTCTCTGCCAGTTCCTTTTCATTCGATGGCATGATAAAATAATCTGCCGGACCACCGATCCGGAAGGTTGTATGCTTCTTCATCGGTTCATCTTTCTGTACTTTGGCTGCATCGACCACATTATACAAACATGTCTCAAAATTCTGTTCCATTCTCTTCTCCTAGTATCTATAAATATTCTATGCCATTCTTCTTTTTTTATTTAACAGGAAATTGCCATTGGATCTCCCGTCAAATAGAAGTTACTACGTGCCAAAGACGTTTTAATACATCCTCATATGATGTAAGTGTCAAAAATAAATTTTGGCACTTACATCATATGATACACCAAAAAATATGCAAGTTCAACGCGCTCTTGCAAAATTAAGTGAAATGCGATATAGTAAGGCATAACATAGAAATTTTATCAATATTTTCAAAAAGGAGTGATTTTTAACTGTGGACTCGAGTGTCTCGCAAATACTTATTTTGCTAGTCCTGCTGCTCTTATCCGGCATATTTTCGTCAGCCGAGACAGCACTTACAACCTACAACAAAATCCGGATGCGTGCCCTTGCAGACGAGGGTAACAAGCGTGCCAGCGCCGTACTTTCCGTAACTGAGAATTCAGGTAAAATGCTTAGCGCGATCCTCATCGGCAACAACATTGTTAATACTGCGGTAGCTTCCCTTGCCACCACAATCGCATACCGCCTTGGTGGAACCGCCGTCGCGATCGCAAGTGGGCTTATGACGCTTCTCATCCTCCTTTTCGGAGAGATTACTCCGAAGACGATGGCAACCATTCATGCTGAGAAGATGTCTCTTTTCTACGCACCGGTTATCAATATTTTCATGAAGATCATGACTCCGTTTATCTTCATTGTAAACGGCCTCTCCACCGGTCTTCTGATGCTTCTTCGCATCGATCCGAATGCCAAAGACAATACCATGACCGAAGCTGAACTCCGAAGTGTGGTAAATGTCAGCCATCAGGACGGCGTGATCGAATCAGATGAAAAAGAGATGATCTACAATGTGTTTGATCTCGGTGATGCCATTGCCAAAGACGTCATTGTTCCCCGTGTCAACGTAACTTTGCTGATATTGACAGCAGTTACGACGAACTGATCGACCTGTTCCGGGAAGACAAATTCACCCGTCTTCCGGTTTACCAGGAGACAAAAGATAATGTTGTCGGAACGATCAATATGAAAGATCTTCTTCTTTATGACAGTAAGAAAAGTGAGTTCCAGATTAAAGACATTCTCCGTGAAGCCTACTTCACTTATGAATACAAGAGCATTTCCGAGCTTCTTGTTGAAATGCGCCAGGCCTCTTTCAATATCGCAATTGTCCTGGATGAATACGGTGAAACATCCGGTCTGATCACCCTGGAAGATATCCTTGAAGAGATTGTTGGCGAAATCCACGATGAATATGATGAGAATGAAGAAGAAAATATCAA
>SCPN01001052.1_pt1 | contig 29129 bp, 38 predicted proteins | sample 6106831 | NCBI WGS metagenome assembly SCPN01 (sample SAMN10720447, study PRJNA508395) | human gut metagenome | isolation source: Participant 1, 0 month
GTAAGCAAGAGGGTTTATTTTCTTCCGTCTGTCCTCTAATAAGGCTTGTAACTGTAAAAAACAAGCTAGAACGCTGTCCTGCGAAACCCTGCTGTTTTCCTGCAATGCTGATGTCCTGGCATGGAAATCCGAAGCACCAGCATTCTGCTCTTGGCATATCCTCTGCCCGAACCCTTGTAATATCATCTGCATACCACTCACACTCCCTTGGCTTATGCATCGCTATGTAGCTTTCATTTGCGTACTTGTCTATCTCACAGTGACCGACACAGACGTGCCCTGCTTGCTCCATCGCAAGACGGAAACCGCCTATGCCGGAGAATAAGTCTAGAAATGTCATTTGATTACCTCAACTATCCCGCGTTAAACGAAGCCAAAACAACGCCTTTTTCTATAGATTCATCGGCTACTCCAATTTTTCGGCACTTCACAAGACTAGGATTTTCTGCCCAGGTATCGTCCCACCGATATACAGTACCCCAAATTTCTCCATCGGGGTGTATTTTGACTGCTTCTTCTTCGCTCTCTGCGCAAACAATAACGGAATCATAGGTATCCCAATCCATGTTTACATCTTGCGTTAATAAATATAGGTTCATATGTATTTCTCCTTTTAAATCAATGTCACGGCTACTTTCTTTCCCAGTGCTTCGGCTATCAGCTCCAAAACATCCAACTTTACCCTTTCTCCTCTTTCCATCTTTCGGAGCGTAGTCACAGATATGCCCGCCTTATCAGCAAGCTGTACTTGTGTCATATGGTGAAACTCTCTTAATGCGCGTAATTCCTTTTCTATTTTCATTTTTAAATCATCCTTTTGAATTTAATGTAAACTTTTTTGTGCCCCATTTTCGGCTTCGGCTAGGTCTTTTTTGCTTTAAGTATGGGGTGCCCCCATGCATATAACACTCTTCGTGGGGGATTTTCCTTAACTGCCCTGTATCTATCAAATAGTGACAGCAGTAATCATTTCTGTTGCACCCTTGCGATATACTCCTGTAATAATAGCAGCCAATACATTTCATTCTTTTTCCCTTTCCAGCTTATACAGCTTGTCCAACGCCTCTTGCAAAGGGCAGTTTTTACACTCATAATCGTTATCTTTGCAGATAATCGCGCAGCCTTTTCCACCTGTCTTTTTTAGGCCCACTTGCTTAAATGCGGGGTAAAATCAGTTAGATGTTCCATTGTTAAGCCTCCGAAATAAAACTTGCACACGTGGAAATTTGGAGTAGTGCTTTCTGACAGTTAAGTCCACTACCTGCGAATCGTCTTTATAGGCTATGCCATTTAATGCATCACATACCGCTTTAGCGATATTGTCTGCATCAGGTTTTTGTTGGCTTTATTTCATCAGCAATCATTTCCAGAACTCTTTTTCTTGATGTACTCTTGGGAATTTGAAGTATGCACATATCGTGACAGATACCGCACCTGAAAACATACCTCTGCACTGTGTCAGATAAGCTGTTGCAATTTCTCTCATAATCCCTTGTTTTCTTCGGTGTATATACAACCGTTCTGTCCCTAAGCTTTGCAGCTCGTGGTCTTTCTTTTCCCCGCGGTGCTCCTAATACCGTGAACTGTGTCATCATAAATACTCCCCCAAATCAAAGTTTTCAAAATCGTCCAAATCGTAAGTGGTTTCTCTCTTGGGTTTTGCTGTCTCCACAGCTGTTTCATCTTCCCACCTTTTCCCATTTAGCCATGTTGCCGGCAGTGGGATATATCTGCCGTTTTCTTTTTGCCAATCAAAAGATGCTTTTTGCGCTTCCAGTGCCTTTTTCATCTTTTCAAATAATGCCCTATCGGGCTTTATCTTTAAGTATGCTTTTTCTGCTGCTGCCTTTGCTTGCTTTTTAGGATACAACATCCAAAATTCAGAAAACGGCACATGCGCGCATATAGTGTCTCCTTTACTTTTCTTTACTTTACTTTCCTCTTCTTTCCTTTGTTGTGAAATGTCAGCATTTTTTTGAATAATGTTTACATTTTCTTCGATAATGCATACATTTTTCGGTAAAATGGCGCACTCAACCAAGAGGTATTGCTTTTTGATTTTGACTTGCTTTCTGCGGTCTACTGCTTTTAGATATCTTAACTGGATTCCCTTTGACGTTAGAATCCCGTATCTTTCAAACATGTCTTTATCAAAAATACCTCTTTTTATAGAAGCCTCTACTATTTCAGAAACGGCATTGCCACCCGTGCTGTTGCGCTTTGCGAACAACAATGCAACCTCTTTTGTCCATTCACAATAGTAACCTTCGCCCCCATAAATGCGCTGCAAGAGCTTGACGACTACCGCAAATCCCTGTAAACCAAATTCTGCTTCTATTAACTCAAACTTACTGTCCAATTCACAATCCAAAGGAAAATATGGAATACCATCTTTCATAGTTTCCTCCGATTTTTAACTATCTGCCGTACGGAAACGCCAAGACCACCCGCTAATGCAAACAATCAGGGAACCCCCGTATATATCCGACTTAGTTATTATTTAAAAACTTTTCTGCACCCTCTAAGCTGGCAAGAGTTGCATTTGCTCTTGACTTCTCTTGATTTAGCCAGCGTTCGGCTTTCAATCTATCTTCAAGACTGTTCGATTTGGGGCGATAATACCCTTCTCCGTCTTGGTCGTTTATTATGCAATATTTTTTTCGTGCTTCTTCAATGAAGGCTCTTATCGCTCTATCATCATAGCCTAATAATTTTGTTAACTCTTCACGAGTAACCGCATTTTCTTTTCCTTCTAATATGTAATCAATAATATTCATCGTATCACTTCCTGCGTTTTTGTATTCACGGGATAAACGCTAACCCTTAGTTAAAAGGCAAGTCCCCGTCGTCCATACTTTCCTCAAAGCCTCCGCTTTCAGGTGTGTACTGTACATCAGCACTACCCTTCTTTTCCTGCTTGCTGTCTGCAAACTCTACCTTTTCCGCTAAAACTTCAAAGGCTTTTCGTTTATTTCCGTCTTTGTCTGTATAGCTTCTGTTTTGGATAGCTCCTTGAACGGCTATCTTTCTGCCTTTTTTAAAATATTTGCAGATAAACTCTGCTGTACCTCTCCATGCTACAATGTCAATAAAGTCTGCCTGTCTTTCTTCTCCTAGCGATTACGGACGGTCCAGCTTAGCTATGCTAAAGCCTGTTACCGCATTGCCGTTTTGTGTATGCTTTAGCTCTGGGTCAGCTGTCAATCGACCGATTAAAACTACGCTATTCAAAAATTCCACCACTTTCTATAAATTAATTTTGATTCGTTCCAATCTGGATATTTACTTTGTAAATATTGCTTAAACTTTTCTTTAATCTCTTTTCTTTTTGGTGTATGGTCGTAATCATGGTGACACTGCATACACATTGTGCCGATATTCTCCTCTATACCAAGTCCACCTTGCGAACGTGCGATATAGTGCGAGTTTGGCATGGCGTATGGACTATGACATATAATGCATTCATGTCTGTCTCTTTCCCATACCTTGTCTTTGACCGCCTTTGATATATCAAGTGCTTTTGTTCTTTTCTTCATTCTTCCACCTGTCCGTTAAGGCTGCAAGTTGCTCCGGCGTATATGTTTCAATGCCTTGCTCTTTTGCCTCAAACACAACCTCATTTATCAATGCTGCCATTTCTTTTTTATCGTAAGTCGATGAACCGTAGTATACGATAACCCTTGTACAGTCTTTCACTTTGCTTCCGTCTATAGTCTTGACGATGTTTCCCAATCTGCAGTATTAAGCATGAAGCTTTTCAATTACGCTTTATCAAGGAAGAAGCCTTTTCCCCATGCCTACGAATCATTTTCAAGTAAACATTTCAACATCGTCTCCAGCTTTTTTGCGATTTTATCGCATAAAACCCACATATATGCGTTGGCATCTAGGGAACGTTTCCCGTAGTCCTCTTTTAGATCTTGGCATGCTGGCATCTTTTTCGATTGGCAAAAGTGCTTTACAACACCAGATTCTTTTGCTTGAAGCAAGCCATGGCCTTCACTGTCGGTCATCCACTTTGCTTTTTCAAATGTTACCTCTGTCACTTAGAAACATCTTCTTTCTTTGGATAGAGAACAAAAACTCTTTCCGATTTTCTTTGTCCTCTAGCCTTTCTCCAAATAGCAAGCCCGTTTATTTTTCCGTGCGAATCATACTCTATCTTAGACACAATAAATTTATCATTCGTAGCTTTTTTACCTTTGCCATTAGTAAAAATCTCAACATATTCAAGGTGTCCGCCATAAGGAGAGGTATAGAGTTCTCTTCCAATTCCCCAAGTGAAACACGCTCTTTTAAAGCTGTCAGAAGCTTCTCCTTTTTCTTTCTCTGTTACACTTTCTGTCCCGCAATTATCCTTCCAAATCCACTCATTTCCGACTTTTATTCCAACAGAGCAGTATAGATTTCCTTTACACTCATAATATCGGCATTGCCACATATCACAGCCAACTGTTTCATCAAGAATATTCATGTCACAACGTGCATCTTTATATAGCAAAAGACTTACTCCATTTTCACTAATAGTTGCGACACGGCACTGTATTTCGTCAGCCTTTAATCGTCTAAAGCTTGTCATTTTACTTCACCTGCAAATTCATACTCTGTTTAAGCTCTGCGCCTTCAAGCTCTTTTCCTTCTTTTATCATCTTTGTAACATCTGCTTTTGGAATTTTTATTGTGGTTTCCGTAATACATAAATTTGGATACTGCTCTTTGAACGCTTCTTCATCAGCTATGTACAAAGATGTTGATTTTCTGAAAGAAATAGCATTTCTTGGCGTTTCCAATCTCTCCATACCGATAGACTGCATAGAACAAGATAAATAATGTTTCAGACTATCAATTTGCGCTTTTTTCGACTTCATACGCTTATCCAATGCATCTTTTTCAGCCTTTATCGCGGCAATTTCAGCCTCTTGGTTCTTTATCATACATGCGATATTGTCAGCTTTTTCATTGAACTCCCCCTTGATACCCTCTAATGTATCTGCTACAGCTTCAATCGGGATTTCTTCATCCTCAACTGCCTGTAAAAATTGATTGTATTCGTTACTGATTTCATATAGCTTCACTTCGCATATCCACCTTCCACTCATACTGATAAAATTCAACGTCTTTATATATAAAAAACTTCTTATAAGGATTCATCCAGTCATCTTGCTCTACTGTACTCAACTCTGCTTCCACTGCACGAGCTAAAACTTCGATACGGTCCGTAACTTGAACACCGCCATTAAAAATTGGATACAGATTAGCTTTGCACTCATGCTGTAGTGATGTGTATCCTTTGTACATCTTTACCAAGTACTCTACATCATCAATGGTATTCTGCTTATCATCTGCAAAAGCCGGATGATTTCTGGCTTTCATTTGACATACACTCTCCTATCTGCTATACTTTCTACGTATATATTTTTCCTTGCCCTTTGTCGGTGTTCCAGCACCAACAGGGCTTTTTTTACTCAAAAGATGATGGATTACTGCAAGTAAGGCGATACCTGCGATACACACGGCTTGTCCTATAAAGAACCCTGCTGTATCAAGTCTGCCTTGCTCAAAGCTCCCGACTACGCCAAGGGCTGATATAGTCAAGGCAAAGGTTAGTCCGATTGTCACCCAGTCAAATACTTTTCTCATTTAGTCACTTCCTTTGATATTGGCACAGAGCACTGCTCAATCTTTTTCTTTATATACTCTTCGACATTTCCACCAGATAAAATTTGTAAAAAAGCATCGGCATAACTCGTGGTTCTTGATATAGTCACTTTCGTTGCTCGCCCTTTTATTTCGTGCATAGTACCACCCCCTTTCAGTGATTATTTTTCACCTATTCTTGACTTTTAACATCTACCCATTAGCAGTGGCAAAGAATTTTGATTGAATAAAAATCTACCAACTGGACTATAAACGTTTGTATAGGAAAGTCGTTGCCAATGAGAAAAAATCATGAAAAAGTATGTTAATATATGAATTCTTCTTTGCCACTGGTAATGAGTAGATATGTATGTCAAGTTGCTTCCTCTCCCATATAGTGGTAAAATTTGTTTGGAGAGGAGGTGATTATTATGGAGAAAACTGATAAAGAGTTAGCTGTTGAACTAGCTTGCGCATACATTTCTGCGTGGTTTTCCGCTTCCGGTGGAAATAACCCTATCAAAAAGCCAATGTCTGGTGATGAGCTAGATGCTCTTTTGCAAAACTGCTATTCTTCCGTTTCTTCTTTAGGTAAATAGTTTGGAAAAATGCTGGGTCTTTCAATTAAGCTGTATATTTGACACATACTCTCGCTTAATCGTGGCAGCATTTCATCTGCCGTATCTTTTGAAACCTTCGCCAGCAATTCCAGTTGTTGGCGGAGGATTTCTTTTTCTGTCATTTCTTCAATTTTCTTTTCTTCCATGTTACTTCATGCTCCTTTCCGTTCGTTATGTTGAACATTTTAGTTAAATAAGTTCATCAATCCGTACTCCAAGTGCTATAGCTAACTTTTTTAGCGTCTTTGTTGTTGTAACCACATTTTCTTTGTTCTCCAACATAACGATAGTTCCTCTTGACACCCCAGAAATATTTGAAAGTTTTTGTTGTGATAGTTTTTTGTTTAATCTCAACGTTTTAAGATTTGACACTCTATCACCTCCTTAGCTCACTTTTAGTATAACATGTTGAACAAATTTCGTCAAGTATGTTGAACATAAAATATATTAAAATTAAATCAGTTTATTTTGTTGAACATGCATATTGCGTGTTTGTCTAACATGTTGTATAATAAAATAAACATTATAAAGGAGGCTTAAACGTGACAATAGGTGAAATTATCAAGCACTATAGGACAGCAAATGATTTATCTATGGATAATTTCGGAAAATTAGCTTCCCTTAGCAAAGCTTATATATCAATTTTAGAACGTGGAAGTAATCCACGTAACAATAAGCCGGTAATCCCTTCTATTGATACGCTTAGAGCTATTGCTCAAGCAATGAATATGGATTTAAACGAGTTAATTAATTTACTAGATGATAATCAAAAAATCAAATTATCTGAAAATGAAATTCCTGAAGGCTTCTCCCCACCTCCAGAAATGGTTTTAAAACCATTAGTGGGAAAGATTGCATGCGGAACACCTATTTTAGCAGAACAGAATATTGAGGACTATATAAACGTTCCTAAAGATGTTAAATGCGATTTTCTTTTAACTTGTGACGGAGATAGTATGATTGATGCTGGTATACGTTCTGGTGATGTGGTTTACTTGATAAAGCAACCCGACATTGACTATAACGGACAAATAGCGGCTGTTAGAGTGGACGGAGAAGCCACACTAAAGAAAGTATTCAAATATCAAGATAAAGTTGTTCTACAGCCTGCTAATGCAAATTATGAGCCATTAGTGTATATTAAAGAAGAAATAAATGATTTAGTTATTGAAGGTATTGCTACTGGTTTTACTCATATATTTATTAATTAAGGAGAAAATATAATGTTAGATATCGAAAATCTCCGTAAACTTGCAAAAGACGATAATAAAGTATTTATAGCGCAGCACGCGATGCAACGTTTTAGAGAACGTGGAATAAAATACAGTGATGTTATAAATTGCATTATAGTTGGAGAGATTATAGAGCAGTATCCAAATGATTACCCTACCCCTAGTTGTCTGATTTTAGGTATTAACTGTTTAAAACAAATTATGCATGTTGTTTGCGGAACAGACGGCGAATACTTATGGATAATAACTGCATATTATCCTTCTAAAGATAAATGGGAAAACGATTTTAAAACAAGAAAGGAATAATTTTATGAAATGTTTTTATTGTAAATCAGATATGATTGAATCGACTACAACTCATGTTGCAGAACTAAAAAATTGTGTAGTAATCATCAAGAATGTTCCGTGTATAAAATGTTCCCAATGCGGAGAAACTTCGTATTCAGGTGTAGTTGCGAAAAGAATCGATGAAATTCTTGATGTTTGCGAAAAAAATATGACTGAAATCGCAGTTATTAATTATAGCATTTCTGCGGCATAAAAAATAACCGCCCACTACTGCCATAGTGAACGGTTTGAATAGAAGTGCATGTTATCACTCCAAAAATATTATATTAAATTAGCGAATAATGTCAATCATTCTTTTCCCCCGTTGTTTTTTTCTGGTGAAGAATTGAATCAAATTTATATTTTAGGAAAAGCTGTTGCTTTCCAAAGCGATGTAAAATAAAAACAATTGAAAGAGATGAATGTCAATGGACAAATTTGATTACAGTGATGGAAATAATTGTCTTAATTTGATTTTTGATAATTATTCCGTAGATAACCAATCCCGATATGATATTTTTATCCAAGTTTTAGATGAGGCAAAAAAATATAATGATTCTTTGCACTATTTAGCCTGTGCATATGCTTGCCATTACTCTAAATCAACATATCGTCCACAAGCTATAATATTTTTTGAAAAGTATTTAAAGGAGCCTGTTCATCCTGAAAATCAATTTTTAACCTTATCAAGAATATATAATGATTTAGCAGAAGATTATGAGGGAGAGTACGAATTTAGGCAAGCTGCACAATATTATCAAAAAGCAATAAAATTACAACACAAGAGACATTATTCTTCTATCACAGGTCAATATGAAATATATCCTGCCGAAGTTAAATTGGGGCGTTTACTTTTAAAGATTGGGACACAGCATGCTTTAGAGTATTGGAAAATTTTAATGGAATACCCTGAATACAAAAAAGGTGATTCGACACAGTCTGGATTCCGACGTCATGTCGACATAGAGTATAAAAATGCATTAGATAAACATAATCGTGGATATGTATACAAACCACGAAAAAATAAAAATGTTGAGCAATAAGACAATTTTATCTATAAAAAACGCCCCTACCCTGCGCCAACAGGATAGGGGCAATGCCTATAGTATATACAGGCAAACCAACACAATAACATTATACCTGTATATCCTATAAATTTCAATACTTATAGGAGAATTTTTATGAGCATTAAAGCAGTAAGCTATTGCAGATATAGCACAGACAACCAAACGGAAAACAGCATCATGTATCAAATGGCAGCAGCAGAGGAATACTGCAAAAAACACGGCATGGTTTTGATTGATGTGTACTCTGATGAAGCTAAAACAGGTACTAACACAAACCGTGAGGGATTACAAAGACTAATAAAAGACTGTGATACCTCAAAATTCGATGCAATTATAATATATGACCAATCAAGATTAAGCCGAAATATATCAGATTGGTTTGAGTTAAGGCAGCTATTTTCATCTAAAGGAAAGCAACTTTACTCATGCAATGAACAGCTCAGCAGTGACTATCTTAACTCAAATGCCTTTTTAAGTGAGGGCATTCATGCCCTTTTTGCACAAAACCACGTCATCGAGACACGCAGAAAAACATTGGATGGTGTAAAGTCAAAAGCAAAGCAAGCGGGTTTTTGCGGGGGAACCCCTCCCCTCGGATATGATATTGTTAATGGCGAATACGTCATAAATGAAAAAGAAGCTCCAGCAATTCGCAAAATGTTTGAAATGTACGCTTTGGGAAAGTCTTATGATGATATTATGCAGGTGCTTTATAGAGAAGGTTACCGCAGCAAGCGCGGAAATAAAATCAGCTCTAACGCTATTTATTACCTTTTAAGAAATGAGAGATATGTTGGTATATACTACTGGAACAAATATCAGTATACTGTAATGCGCAAACGTATCACCCGAAAAGAAAATCCCGAAATCGTCCGTATAGAAAACGCAATCCCCCCGATTATTGATAAGGAGACTTGGACTATGGTACAGGAACAACTAAGCAAAAATAAAGGAGCTTCCACACGAACAAAAAGACAATACTTATTATCAGGATTGATAAAATGCGGATATTGTGGAGGTACGTATACTGGTTTTGCAAGCAAAAATCGCAGAAGCGGCGAAGAAACCGTTTACTATACATGTTCCACAAAAGAACGTTTGAAAACTTGCAAAGCCAAAAATGTTCGTGGTGATGAAATTGAATCTTTTGTATACTACACACTAAAAGACAGAATTTTTAATCAGGATTTAGCTGAGCAAGTGGCAGATATGATTATAAACCAAAGTAAAGATATAGTAACTTTTGATTCAGCTGCCGTTAAGCGTGAAATATCCAAAAAGAAACAAGCTATAAATAATCTGTTTCAAGCCATAGAGAACGGTTTAAACGCTGAAATAACAACCGATAGGATAAACACCTTACAAGATGAAATAAAGGCGTTAGAACTGAGCCTAGAGCAAAGCATGAAGCAAAATGACACTGTTATAGACAGAGAAAAGCTGATTCAAAGTTTACTAGAGGACGCAAAGAAAATTGACCTTGATTTTGAGCATCGTCGTGCTATCATTCGCAAGTATGTAGTAAAAATAGAAATCACCGATGACACTGTAAATTTACACTGCATCGGTGATTCCAGTACGACTGGAGGTGCCACCCAGATTTGAACTGGGGAATAAAGGTTTTGCAGACCTTGGCCTTACCGCTTGGCTATGGCACCATCTCTAAGTTCAGTATATGCTGAACCTATTGATAAAATGACGCTTTATTTAAAAATTTTTAAATAAGCGTCATTTTGATTCGTATGGAGCGGATGACGAGGCTCGAACTCGCTACCTCCACCTTGGCAAGGTGGCGCTCTACCAGATGAGCTACATCCGCACACATGGTGCGTGCCCCCGGGCGGAATCGAACCACCGACACGAGGATTTTCAGTCCTCTGCTCTACCAACTGAGCTACAGGGGCATATGGCGACCTAGAACGGGCTCGAACCGTCGACCTCCAGCGTGACAGGCTGGCGTTCTAACCAACTGAACTACTAGGCCATATGGTGGGAACAACAGGGCTCGAACCTGTGACCCTCTGCTTGTAAGGCAGATGCTCTCCCAGCTGAGCTATGCTCCCATTTCGTCAACCGGTTTGCCCGGCGACGTGTTATATAATATCATTTATTAGAAAATATGTCAACACTTTTTCCAAAACTTTTTATTTATTTTTCTACAAACAATTACATTTCTTCGTTGTTCTCTTTTTGGGCAGAGGCTGCCAGTTCTTCTAATTCAGATTTTCCAATTTCATACATGCGCCCGCAATATTGACACTTCGCTTCCATTTTGCCTTCTTCATTTGCAATTTGTAAAATTTCATCGGCAGGAAGGCTTGTTAATGCACGTTTTACACGCTCTTTGCTGCACGGACAGGCATAGTTTACTTCATATTCGTCCAATATCTCCACATCAAAACCAGTCAAAGCTTTGCGGCAAATATCTTCAATAGATAGCCCTTGTGCAAGCATAGTGGTCACAGAAGGCAATTCCATGACATTCTTCTCCAGCTTCTCTAAGGCGGCATCATCTGCTCCCGGAAGCGCCTGAATCAGCAATCCTCCGGCTAACAAAACTTTATGGTCATCCTTATCCAACAGTACCCCCAAAGCGCATACAGTTGGAATTTGTTCACTGGTTGCAAAATAATTTGTAATGTCTTCCGCAATTTCTCCTGATACCAGTTCAATTTGGCCCATATAAGGCTCTCCTTCGCCATAATCGCGAATGACGAGTAATAATCCGTCCTTGCCTACTGCTCCTCCAACATCAAGCTTGCCGTTATCCTTTAAAGGCAAATTTACTTCAGGATTGGTAACATTACCGCGGCAATTCCCTTTGCTGTCGGAAATCGCTACCAAAGTTCCCAATGGGCCTCCACCATTTACTTTTAATGTGACTGTGGCATTTTTCTGTTTGAGCATAGTGCCCATAATAGAGGATGCAGTCAACAAACGTCCTAATGCCGCTGTTGCTACAGGGCTGGCTTTATGAATACTCTGCGCAATGTGAACAATATCGCTTGAATCAATTGCTGCGGCCATAATGCTTCCGTCAGTTGTAATACATCTCATAATTTTATTCATGTCAAGCACCTCTTCTGTCAGTTTCTTTTCTCATCTTTTTGGCCACTACCACCCAGCGCTCATTTTCAGGGGAAGCCGGTGAAAAGGTCATATCATCGTATATGGTCACCAGTTCCATACCTGCTCTTTCAAGCAAAATTTGAATTTCTGCAGAATCATAAGGGCGTTCACAAAAACATTCGTTTGAACGTCTGTACATATCGCCTTCTTGACGTGCAAAAAAATCCAGATTGATTTCTACAATTCCGGTTTCTTCATCTAATGTGTTCTGCCATACGCAGTACACATTTTCAGTATCATAAAGAAATGTATTATTCTCTAATACATGCCTATGCTTGTATGGAGTGTTCACATCAAACACAAAATAGCCGTTAGGATCCAAAAAAAGTGCTACACGCTGAAATGCCTGCAAGATATCTTTTTCTTCTGTTAAATGATTTATGCTGTCCAGTGTGCATACAACGGTGTCAATGGTTCCAAACAAATCTAACTCTTCCATGCGTTGACATAAAAATAAAATTGGCGTATTGGCCTCTGCTGCTTTTTCCTGTGCAATGGTCAGCATAGACGGAGAGGCATCAATGCCATACACATCGACGCCTCGTTTTGCCAGTTCTATTGTCAGGCTGCCTGTTCCGCAAGCCAAATCCAAAGTGAGTCCCATGGTATGACCATGACGCTCCAAAAGTTTGCAGAAATATTCAGCACGTTTTTTATAATCTACATTGTCTGTTAATTGGTCATAAAACTCTGCAAAGGCTGTATAATTACTCATGATGTCGCCTCTTCTTCCTCTTGCAATCTTCCAAATACCAATTCATATCCGTCACAGCCATAGTTAAGAGAGCGATTCACTCTACTGATTGTTGCTGTGGAAGCGCCTGTTTTTGCTACTATATCACTGTAAACACAGTTATTGCTCAGCATATGCGCTACCTCCAAACGCTGAGACATGGCCTTAATTTCAGGTACTGTGCATAGGTCTTCAAAAAAATCGTAGCATTCCTCTACTGTTTTCAGCTTGAGGATGGAACGGAATAAAAAATCGACACTATCGCTTTTTACTTTTGAATTCATACCAATCCGTCCTTTCACTTTCATTAATTACAATTTTAGCACATAAAAGTGAAAAAGTAAATATATAAGCAATTTGTTATATATCGTTTCGAACCAAATCGGCGTATGTTTCGCGTTTTACAACAACTCTCGGTTCTCCGTTTCGTACCATAACAACAGCAGGCTTACCAATGCGGTTGTAATTGGAGGCCATGGAATAATTATAAGCGCCTGTAGATAATACGGCTAAGGTATCGCCTACTTCCACATCCTGTATCATGGTATTTTCCTGAATTAAGTCTCCGCTTTCGCAACATCTTCCTGCAATGGTTACTTTTTGTACAGCCGGCTCATTTGCCTTATTTGCCACGACAACACTGTATTCTGATTGATATAAAGCATATCTGGGATTATCGGTCATACCGCCGTCTACAGACACATAGGTACGTATATTGGGAATCTCTTTGATTCCACCTACACGATACAATGTAATACCTGCTTCACCTACGATAGAGCGTCCCGGTTCCATAAAAATGTACGGAACAGGAAAATCAAGTGTTTCACATGTTTGATAAACCACATGTGAGATTTCTTTCATATAATCACCGTACGGAACAGGTTTATCACTGTCTACATACTTGATACCAAATCCACCGCCAAGATTTAATTCTTCTATGACAATCCCTGTTTCTGTACGGATTTGATTCATAAATTCCAGCATAACTTTTGCTGCGCTTTTAAATGGTTCAATGTCAAATATTTGAGAACCAATGTGATTATGCATTCCCTTTAATCTGACATGACGGAATTTTGTTGCAAATTTTACTGCTTCCATTGCCTCTCCCGTTTCCAGTGCAAAACCAAATTTAGAATCAATTTGTCCCGTCATGACCGCTTCATGAGTATGCGCTTCAATTCCTGGTTTAATGCGCAGTGAAATATCTGCAACTTTATTTTGTTGAGCCGCTAATCTATCAAGAGTTTCCAACTCAAAAAAATTGTCTACCACAAAATGTCCTACGTTGTTTTCTAAGGCAAAACAAATTTCCTCTTCCGTTTTATTGTTTCCATGAAAATGAATGCGCTGTGCAGGAAATCCTGCTTCAAGCGCCGTATAAAGCTCTCCTCCGGAAACAACATCCAGTCCAATGCCTTCATCTTTGATGATACGGCACATTTCTTTACAGCTGAACGCTTTGCTGGCATACAGCACCATACCTCTGCCCTGATAATACTCATTCAACGAGTTTTGGTACATACGGCAAGTTTTACGTATCGCATCTTCATCCATTACAAATAACGGTGTAGAAAATTCCTGCGCCAGTGATACCGTATCGCATCCGCCAATGGTCAAATGTCCTTTTTTATTGACATTCAAACAATCCGAAACAAACATCGGTTTTTCCCCTTTCTTTCCTTACTCTTGCTGCGCCTGAGCCTGAAGCTGTGCTGTGTGTGCTTGTGCAATTGACTGAATGATTTGTTTCATAACGTCAACGCCCTCTCCATTTACAGAAGAAAACGGAATATAATGAACCAAACTTTCACCGTTTTCATCACGGAACAACTCGTCAAAATATGCCAATTGTTTTGCACGCTGTGTTTTATTCAGTTTATCGCTTTTGGTTACAACCACCGCAAACGGAAAACGAGATTCCATCAAAAACTCAATCATATGTAAATCATTCTCCGTTGGCTTATGGCGAATATCTATAATTTGTACCACAAATTGAATATTCCGGTCAGATGCCAAATATCCTTCTACCAATTCAGCCCAACGTAATTTTTCCGCATGGGATACTTTTGCATAACCGTAGCCCGGCAAGTCTACCAAACGGCATTCTTTTAAACTGTAAAAATTAATGGTTCCCGTCTTTCCCGGCGTAGCGCTGACGCGTGCCAAAGATTTACGATTTAAAATTTTATTAATCAAAGAAGATTTACCCACGTTTGATTTTCCGGAAAACACAATCTCCGGAACATCCGACGGAGGCAATTGATTTAATTTGCCCGCAGCAAATTCAAAAAAAGCATCTTCAAACTTCATGCATAACCTCCTGTTAATGATTAAATGCTGGGAAGCATCAATTGATTGGCATCATGCTCCAAGTATTGGCAATCCGCATCATCAAACAGACTCTCCCTTGGCGTTGGCTTACGTGTAAGCGCAAGTTCCAATACCTCATCAATCTTTCTGACAGGGAAAAACTCTATGGAGTCTTTTACTACTTGGTCAACATCTGCCAAATCAGCTACATTATCGGCAGGAATAATCACACGTTTCATACCTGCACGGTATGCTGCCATTGTTTTTTCTTTTAGACCGCCGATTGGAAGCACTCTGCCCTGCAATGTAATTTCACCTGTCATGGCAACGTCATGGCAAACAGGAATACTGGTCAAGGCAGAAGTGATAACCGTAGCCATAGCAATGCCTGCAGAAGGACCGTCTTTCGGAATCGCCCCTTCGGGCGCATGAATATGAATGTCTTTGCGTTTGTAAAATTCACGCATAATTCCTAATTTGTCTGCACGGCTGCGCACACAACTGACTGCGGTTTTGGCAGATTCCTTCATCACATTCTGTTACCCGTCAGTTCTATTTTTCCTGTTCCGTCGAGAGCAACTACTTCAATAGGGAGTATCTCTCCGCCAACGCTTGTCCAAGCAAGACCGTTCACCAATCCAATTTCGTCAGTCTTAGAAACGTCTTCTTTTTTGTATTTTTTAGGGCCGAGATACTCTTCCAGCTGTCTATCATTGACCGTGATTTTTTTATCCGGATGCTCTACGACGCTTTTGGCACACTTTCTGCAAATATCTGCAATTCTGCGTTCCAGACCACGTACCCCGGCCTCTTTCGTATAATTGTCGATAATGGCATGAACCGCCGCCGGTGTTATTTTCAGCTGTTTTGCTGCAATGCCGTGTTTTTCCAACTGCTTTGGAATCAAATGTTTTGTTGCAATATGGAATTTCTCTTCATGTGTATAACTGGATAGTGAAATTACATCCATACGGTCAAATAAAGGCGCAGGTATCGTGCTGGCGTCGTTGGCCGTTGTAATAAAGATAACATTGCTCAAATCAAACGGCATATCTATGTAATGGTCTGTAAAGGTGCTGTTCTGTTCCATATCTAAAACTTCCAACAAAGCAGAAGCAGGGTCTCCTCTGAAATCTTTGCAAAGTTTATCAATTTCATCCAACAGAATCACAGGATTATTGATTCCCGCCTGTTTTACAGCAGAAATAATACGTCCCGGCATAGAGCCTACATATGTTTTGCGGTGTCCCACAATCTCAGATTCATCGCGTACACCACCCAAAGAAATACGCTCGAATTCCAAACCGATTGCATGTGCAATGGATTTTGCAATGGAACTCTTACCCACACCTGGAGGACCTACCAAACAAATGACTTGTCCGTTCATATGAGGGTTTAGTTTTCGTACCGCCAAAGATTCTAAAATACGCTCTTTTACTTTGGTTAAACCATAGTGCTCTTTATTTAACACTTTTTCTACTTTATTCAAGTTAATGGTAGCTTTGCCGGATTGATTCCAAGGCAATTCCAAACAGGTTTCCAAGTAATTGCGAACCACACTTCCCTCATGAGAACCTGACGGCATTTTTGCCAAACGGTCGCATTCCTTCAACAATTTCTGTTCCTGCTTTTCGGGAAGATGCAAAGCCAAAATACGTTGTTTGAAAGATTCATGTTCTTCTTCGGGAGACTCATCTTCTCCCAATTCGTTATAAATTGCTCGTATTTGCTCCCTCAAATAGTACTCACGTTGATTTTGGTCCATTTGCTCTTTGGCTTTGGAACTGATGATATTTTCTATCTCCAGAATCTTAATTTCATCCTGCAAAATATCAATCAAAAATTCCAAACGCTGATCTGCATCTATAATCTCTAATACATCTTGCTTTAATTCGGCATCTAAAGCAGTATTGCCAGCAATATAATCTGCCAACTCTCCGCTTTCTTTCAGCTTAATCACATTCATAATGATGTCAGGAGGAACGCTTTTATAATTTTGAATATATTGTTCAAACACAGTTTTCATACGGCGAACCAATGCCTGAGAACGGTGTGTTTGAGCAGATTCCACCTCATCAATCAAAGCCAAATCGCCCAATAAGAAAGGGGTGTCCTGCATAATATCCAGCAGTTCCGCACGGCGTATTCCTTCTACAAATAAACGAAGTCCATCTTCTGTGTTGCGGAATACTTGTTTGATTTTTGCAATTACGCCAACCTTGTGCAAATGTTCTTGCTTTGGGTCACTGGTTTCCAAATCCTTTTGGGCTACCAAAAAAACGGTTTGATTGATATCCATTGCTTGGTTTACTGCCAAAATGGATTTCTTTCTTCCTACATCAAATTGAACAGACATACCCGGAAATACCACAAGACCGCGTAATGCAATCACCGGCATCACAAGCTGTTCCATAAATTCTTTTTGTGGTTGATCTATTGTTAAAGTTTCATCTAATTTCGTTGTCATACTCTATCTCTCCTCCTGCACCTGTGTGCATAATATAGGAAATTATAAAGGAATTTTAACACAGATGCGTCTATTTTGAAAGAGAAAAGGCTGTTGCAAAGCAGAGAGTGTTACTACTCCCAGTGCAACAGCCAAATGTTGTTGATTAAGATGCTGTATTTTTATGACCGCCTTTTTTGGGCTGTGGCAATTTAATTTGCACAGGTTTGCGGTCTTTATTATACACAATCTCCGGTGGTTCACCTTTATTAATCACATCCGGCGTAATGAGCACTTTCTCTACCGTATAATCTGAAGGTACTTCGTACATCAGATGATTGAGATGTTCTTCCATAATGGAACGCAGTCCTCTTGCGCCAATTTTTCTCTCAATTGTCTTTTTCGCAATTGCGGTTAAAGCTTCCGGTTGGAATTCAAGGTCTACTTTATCCAACGCAAATAACTTTTTGTATTGGTTTACCAAGCAGTTTTTGGGTTCGGATAAAATACGAACCAACGCCTTTTCATCCAGCCCGTCTAAAGAAGCGATGACAGGCAGGCGGCCAACCAATTCCGGTATAATTCCATATACGACAAGGTCGTGAGGAATTACATTTTTATACCATTCATTTTCATTAATTTCTTGCTTTTCTGTCTCCTCTGTTTGGAAACCTAAGGTAGAATTTGAGGTTCTTTTCTCAATAATTTTTTCAAGACCGTCAAATGCACCGCCGCAAATAAACAAAATATTCTTGGTATCTATTTGCAAAAATTCTTGTTGAGGGTGTTTTCTGCCGCCTTGAGGCGGAACATTAGAAACGGTTCCCTCCAAAATTTTTAATAACGCTTGCTGAACACCCTCGCCGCTTACATCACGTGTAATGGATGGGTTTTCAGATTTACGGGCAATTTTATCAATTTCATCAATATAAATAATACCGCGCTCTGCTTTTTCGATGTCAAAATCTGCTGCCTGGATTAAACGCAGCAAAATATTCTCTACGTCTTCTCCAACATAGCCGGCTTCTGTCAAAGTAGTGGCGTCTGCAATGGCAAAGGGAACATCCAGCAACTTTGCAAGCGTTTGGGCAAGCAAAGTTTTGCCAACGCCTGTAGGCCCTAGCAGCAGCACATTACTCTTTGTAATTTCTCCGTCTTCCACACCGTAATATATACGTTTATAGTGGTTATAAACCGCAACAGCCAATGCTACCTTAGCGTCATCTTGACCAATGACATATTCATCAAGCAACGCCTTAATTTCCTTTGGCTTTAGCAATGTTGCAACAGGTTCATTGTGATGATTTGATTTGCGCTGAGACAGGTTTGCTTCGTCCTCTAAAATAGACATACATAGCTCAATACACTCATCGCAAATATATACACCCGGACCCGCAATTAATCTGCGCGCCTCATCTTGTGCTTTGCCGCAAAAAGAGCAGCAAATTTCGCGATTGAGCTCTTCATTGTTTGCCATATGTTCTCTCCCACCTAGCTATTATTTAGAAATAATTTTGTCAACCAAGCCGTATGCAAGTGCAGCTTCTGCGTCCATAAAATTATCACGCTCAGTATCTCTAGCAATGACCTCAAGCGGCTGACCTGTTTTTTCAGCCAAAATTTGGTTCAATCTTTGTTTTGTCTTCACAATATAGTCAGCGTGAATCATAATATCAGTTGCCTGACCTTGCGCGCCACCGCTTGGTTGATGAATCATAATGGTGCTGTTTGGCAATGTATAGCGTTTGCCTTTTGCACCGGCTGCCAATAGGAATGCACCCATGCTGGCAGCCATACCCATGCAAATGGTAGAAACATCACATTTAATGTATTGCATGGTATCAAAAATAGACATGCCTGCAGTTACAGAACCGCCGGGACTATTGATATACAAGTGAATATCTTTGGTAGGGTCCTGGCCTTCCAAATATAAAAGTTGTGCAACCACTAAGCTGGCTGTTGTATTATTTACTTCATCTGTCAGCATAACGATTCTATCATTTAGCAAACGGGAAAAAATATCGTAAGAACGTTCTCCACGATTTGTTTGTTCAATAACGTAAGGTACTAAACTCATATGATACCACCATTTCTCCACGCAAATTGTCGAATATTTTTGATATGAAGAACCCACCTGCCTCCCTGCATGGTAGGAAACAGATGGATATATCAGTTCTATTTGTTCAGCATTGGCTGAAAACACAACACTTATTCAGCGTCTTTTGTTTCAGTCTTTTTTGCTCTTGTTGTTTTTTTGGCAGCAGGTTTTTCTTCACCGTCTGCTGCTTTTTTTGCAGTTGTCTTTTTTGCTGCCGGTTTTTTCTTTGGCGCAGCTTCTTTCTCTGCATCAGCCTCTTTATCGGCTGCTTTTGCCTTTGTGGATTTTGTTGTCTTTGCAGGCTTTGCTGCCTTTTCGTCTTTATTGACTTCCACAACAGCTTCGTCGCGTACAAGGTTCATTGCTTTTCTTGCAATGATATCTTTTGTCTGGCCTTCTCTGGAGATAATTGCTTTTACTTTGTCAATATCTGTTTTGTAAAGCTCGGAAAGATTTTTGTACTCTTCTTCGATTTCTTCATCAGAAGCAGTGATATTTTCAAGTTGACCGATTTTTTCAAGAGCCAAACGAATTTTCACTTGACGTTCTGCTTGTTCCTTGAACTGTTCACGCAAAGATTTTGGATTTGTACCGGTCAACTGCATATAGGTCTCTAATTTTAAGCCTTGAGATTGTAAGCGGAAGTTAAATGCACGAAGCTCTTCATCAATTTGAAGCTCAATCATGGCCTCAGGAATTTCAGCTTCCAGCAAGTCATTTAGTTGCTCCATCAATTGGTTGTCAATATCCGCTGCAACGTCAGCATGTGCTTTTGCATCCAATTTCTTTCTTACATCTTCTCTATACTCAGCAACAGTATCAAATTCGCTGATATCTTTTACAAATTCATCATCAAATGCAGGTGTTTCTTTTCCTTTGATTTCATGAATTTTCACTTTAAACAAAGCAGGTTTACCAGCCAATTCTGCTGCATGGTAATCTTCAGGGAAAGAAACGTTTACATCTACTTCATCGCCGGCTTTGTGACCCAACAATTGATCTTCAAAGCCAGGGATAAACATTTTTGTTCCAAGTGTTAGGCTATAGTTTTCAGCAGCGCCGCCTTCAAACGGAACACCGTCAATGGAGCCTTCAAAGTCCATAACAACAATGTCATCATTTTCAGCTGCTTTATCCATAGTTACCATGCGGGAATAACGGTCTAAAGTTTTATTGATTTCAGCATCAATATCTTCCTCTTTTACTTCCGGATCTTTCGGCTCGATTTTTAGACCTTTGTAATTTGCAATATTCACTTCCGGTTTTGTAATAACGGAAATTTTAAAAGTAAAACCTTGTTTGCCAATTTCTACAATTTCAAAATCGTTGTTGTCTGTAATTACATCTAATTTAGATTCTTTTACAGCTTCTTCAAAAGCAACCGGGAAAATATCATTTACAGCGCCTTCGTAGAATACTTGCTCGCCGTAGTATTTTTCAACGAAAGATCTTGGAGCTTTACCTTTACGGAAGCCTGGCAAAGAGATTTTCTTAATTTCTTTATGGTATGTTCTATTTAACGCGTCGTTAAATGATTGTTCATCTACTTCAACTTCTAATTGATAACGGTTTGTCTCAACTTTGTTACAAGACTTCAGGTTCATAATTTATACTTCCTCCTGCTAAATCGCAAATATCTTATTGATTATAACATAAAAATTTTTTCATTGCAATTTATAACATAAAATAAATATGTTTCCATATACAATTTATTTGACCAAAATCGGCATAAAATTTACATAATCACAAGAAATCAAATGCATTTTAATTCCATGATAATTTCCCCGCACCGCCTTTTTGGATGCTTGGTTGCCATGAATATGCCCAAAATAGCATTGTTCAACATGACGTGTTTCCAATACATCCAAAATTCCCGCACACGCCATATTTCCGTATACAGGCGGATAATGCAAAAACACAATCGGCTGCGCATTGGCATCTTGTTTGGCCGCATCATTCAAAGATGCAACCAAACGCCCTACTTCTCTGTTAACAATCTTTACGTCTTCTTCTGTTTCAGAGTTGTAAAGCCAGCCTCGTGTTCCGCAAACAGCAACATCCTCTACAATATAAGCATTGTTATGTAATACTTTCATAGAAGTAAAGCCTTTTTCCTGTAAAAAACGTTCTATTTTACTTTTGGTAGACCACCAATAGTCATGGTTGCCCTTCATTAAAATTTTTTGTCCGGGCAGACGGTGGATAAATGAAAAATCCTGTTCCGTCTCCTCCAGCTTCATTGCCCAAGAAATGTCTCCCGCAATGACAACTGTATCCGATTCTTTTACCAAACTGCGCCAATTTTGTTCCAATCGCTGTGTATAGTCTTTCCAGCCCGGAAAAACATCCATAGGTTTATTACATCCAAATGAAAGATGTAAATCCGCAATAACAAACAGTGACATGAAAGCCTCTTTTCAATCCGTCCGCTTTATTGCAAGTTTAACAATTTCAGCAGTTCATCGCTCATAGTTTGAGGTGTGCAAACATTTTGGAAGCGAACTGTTTTGCTTTCCAATGCTGCAATCGGACCGGAATTTCAGTACCGGTTTCCTTAGATAACTGCTGAACTTTTGCAAATTCATCCATATCGGAATCATACTGTTTTGAAACAGCTTTTAAAACAGAATCTGTAAATTTATACGGGCTGGCTGTGGATACAACAACAGTAGGAGTATCATCCTTTGTTTCTTTCAAATATTGCTCGTAAGCATTTACAGCAACCGCAGTGTGTGTATCGCATAAATAATGGGTAGATTCATAAACTTCTGCAATGGTTTCTTCGGTTGTCTTATCATCGCAATAATCGGCAGCAAATACTTCCTGAATTGCAGCTAATGTCTCCGCATCCACTTGGTAGCGTCCTGTTTCGGATAACTCTTTCATCCAGCCTGCTACTTTCTCTGTGTCATGACCGGTTACGTCAAACAACAAACGCTCCAAGTTGCTGGAAATCAAGATATCCATAGACGGAGAAATCGTTGCATGGAACTCACGGTTACGATTGTATACGCCTGTTTTTAAAAACTCGGTTAATACGTTGTTGGAGTTGGAAGCACAAATTAATTTATGGATTGGAAGACCCATTTTTTTTGCATAATATGCCGCCAAAATATTACCAAAGTTGCCGGTAGGAACTACTACATTGATTTTGTCTCCTTCTTCTTTGATGGTACCTGCTTTCAGAAGGTCACAATAAGCAGAAAAATAATACACGATTTGAGGTAACAATCTGCCCCAGTTAATGGAGTTTGCACTGGAGAAAGTCATGCCGTTTTCTTCTAATTTTTTGCAGATTTCTTCATTCACAAAAATCTTTTTCACGCCTGTCTGTGCATCATCAAAATTACCTTCAATGGCGCATACGCTGACATTGTTGCCTTCCTGTGTATTCATTTGACGTTTTTGCATAGGACTTTACGCCATTTCAGGATAGAATACAAGCATTTTAGGTGCGGTCAACATCTTTGAAACCTTCAAAGCTGCTTTTCCCGTATCACCTGAAGTTGCTACCAAAATAACCGCTGTCTTGTCACACTTTGTAATTTTCAAAGAGTGAGTCAATAAATGAGGCAGCAACTGTAATGCCATATCTTTAAACGCACAGGTAGGACCATGCCATAGCTCCAAAATATTCATATCTGCTTTATCAGAATGTACCACAGAAATCGGAGCCGGGTTCCCGCCGGAGAATTTTTCCTCTGCATATGCAGCAGAAACACATTCTTTAATTTCCTCTTTTGTAAATTCAGGCAAAAAATCAGACAAAACTTTGACTGCTCTGTCAATATAAGTACCGTTTTGCATCTCCACAAAATCTTTGTGGGTATACTGCGGTAATGTTTCCGGAACAAATAAGCCACCGTCTTTTGCAATTCCCTGTACAATTGCCTGTGCGGCAGTTACTTGACTGTTTTGATTCCTTGTGCATTTATAATTCAAGGTAATTCCCTCCGTAATTTGAATTTTTCTAATTCTGTTCAATCTCTTTTATTTTATAATAGAACTACTGTAATGTCAAAGAGAAACGAAGAATTTCTGTGCATTTGTGTAAAAAATCTTGTTTAACAGCGTTTCGCTGTACCTAATTGCAAAAACGTTCAAAACAGCGTGAATTCCTCCGATTCCGCGAATTCCCGGTAAATCCGCTCCATCAAAATCACTGCCGACTGCCAAACTGTCTTGAGCACCCAAAGATAAAAGTGTTCCGCATGAGCAATCAAATCGTCTACTGTTGCAATGCCATCTTCTTTTAAAAAGGACCCTATGAGTCCCCCGCTTTGTTTTATGATTTGAACTTGTTCATTTGTTAAATTACGAGGATGATTGCATACTGCTCTGGCATTGGAATGACTGGCTACCAACGGCTTGCTTGCAATTTCAGCTGCATCGTAAAATAACGGCTCACTGGCATGAGAAATATCTACCACAATACGTTGCTGCTCCAGTTTGGGAATCGCCTTTCTGCCAAACTTCGTTAATCCCTTTGGATGTGTTACCATTGCACCGTCCCCAAACTCACAGGTTCCGTTCCATGTCAGCGTTAACATTCGTACTCCACAGGAGGCCAAATGGGAATATTCTGGTTTCCCCCTAAAACAGCGCCTCCTTCTACTGTCAAAACAGTTCCGCATGTGCCAAGCCGTTCTGCTCTAACAAAGTCGCTGTTTTCTATGCATGGCGTGACCAAAGTTTTATTTTGGGCACATTCTCTTACATAGGTTTGGTGAACTGCTTTAAAATAATCCAGCGCTTGCTGTCCTCGCATTTCGTCCGGAATCCAAATAGCAAAGCATTGTGTCCAAGCAGAAAACTCAGCTCCTCGTGACAGGTCCAAATGCAAGTGATTACGATACAGCGGCTGCTTTTGTAAATAACATTCACCGATGGTATCACAATGTAAATCAAAATATTTCAAAACAATCCTCCTCCGTCAAAGGCATTGGTAATGTATTGAACTTCTGCTATTTCTTTATTTTTCCCCGTTGTTATCATTCCGGCAACATCAAATCTTGGCTGAAGATGCTGAACATCTGTATGTTCCTGCAAATACAGCAAAGCTGTTTGTATCAACTTTTTCTTTTTAGAAAATGTAACTGCTTCCAATGGTGTGGAAATGCTTTTTTCGTCTCTTGTTTTTACTTCAACAAAAACAATATACTTATCATCTGCTACGATTATGTCAATTTCACCGAAACGGCTGTGATAGTTGGCATCTATGAACGTATACCCCTGCTCCAGCAGCATTTGCAGAACATAACGTTCCCCTATCTTTCCGGAACTGTTATTCATGGATTTCTCCCAATATTTTTTTCATAAAACTTCTTCTATGTACGGGACACATACCATATTGCAAAAGCAGTTCTCTATGTAATTTGGTACCATAACCTTTATGCTTTGCAAATTGATATTCCGGATATAACTTATCAATCTCCGCCATAACCCTGTCTCTGCTTACCTTAGCCAAAATAGAAGCCGCAGCAATATTAGCGCTCTGCGCGTCACCTTTCACAACAGGTTCACCGGCAACCCCTCCTAAATCAGGCATGCGATTGCCATCAACCAAAACATAATCCACAGGTACGTTTAACCCTTCATACGCACGGCGCATTGCCAAAAAGGTAGCTTGTAAAATATTGATTTCATCTATTTCCTGTTCCGTAGCAAATGCAATGGAATATCCTATCGCTTCTTTCTGAATCACTTCGAACAATTCCTCCCGTTTTTTTTCAGTCATCTTTTTGGAATCATTCAAACCATCAATCATAAGCCCCTGGGGTAAAATAACTGCGGCAGCAAAAACAGGACCGGCCAAAGGGCCGCGTCCTGCTTCATCAATTCCACATATATACTGATAACCTTTTTCATTTGCAGCAGCTTCATAAGTATACCAATTCATACCGATTCCCTCACTTGTTCCAAAGTTATCTTTCCCAGCTTGGCGCTTCGAAACTCATCTACAACGGCAATGGCTGCACGTTCTGTATTTACTACGCCGCCTGACATTAACATACCTCTCTTTTTACCAATGGCCTCCAGAATTTCAGCCTAAGATTCCATCTGGGATAAATCTACAGACTCCAATTGGTAGCGCTGCGAAATTGCATGAGGATAAATTTCCTGCAGCGTTTCAATTAATCTGCATGCCAAATGTTCAATATCTACAACTTCATCTTTTACCGCGCCTGTAAACGCTAAGTGCTCTCCAACTTGTTTATCTTCAAACTTAGGCCATAAAACGCCGGGGGTATCCAGCAGTTCAAATCCTTTTCCAATGGTAAACCAACGGTTTTCCCTGGTAACTCCGGGACGGTCTTCCACATTTGCTTTGCTTTGTTTGCTCATTCGGTTAATCAATGACGATTTTCCTACATTCGGAACACCAACTACCATGACACGAATGGTCCTGCACACCATTCCCTTTGATTCCCAAGAAGCAATACGGTCTTTTAACAACTCTTTGACCAAAGGAATAAAATTTTGGATTCCTTTTCCGCTTTTGCAGTCAATCGGCATTGCCAGAATCCCTTTTGAGCGATAAAAAGCAATCCAGCGTTTCGTCTGTGCAGGGTCTGCCATATCCGCCTTGTTTAATAAAATCACACGTGGTTTCTGTTGTATAATTTGGTCAATGACAGGATTGCGGCTGCTAATTGGGATACGGGCATCTACAATCTCAGCAACAGCATCTACAAGCTTCAGCGTTTTCTCCATTTGACGTTTTGTTTTTGTCATATGTCCGGGAAACCATTGTATGGATTGTCCTTCTCCCATCACCGTCACATCCTTTCCTAATATCTATTAGCTTTTGATTGTACCTATATGGTTAAACGGATAAATTTTAAATAAAGCTTTCCCTAAAACGTACCGCTCGTCTACCATTCCTACCGCCTCAAAACGGCTGTCCAGAGAAACGCTTCGATTGTCTCCTAAAACAAAAATATGACCTTCCGGTACTACCAGCCCTTCTTCCGGGAACTCAATCAGTTTTTCACTGGACAACGGTTTTGTCGTTTTCACATTTTCTGAAAGATAAGCGCTTTCATCCAGTTTTTCTCCGTCCACATACACTGCACCTTCATCATAGTCAATATATACACGTTGACCTTCCGTAGCAATCACTCTTTTTACAATTGGTTCGTCTAATCCAACTGTACGTTTTAGTACCACTACATCAAACTGCTGAGGCTTATAACTCCAGCTGGAAATGACTACTCTGTCCGCATTATGTAAATTAGGATCCATAGAAGTTCCGCTTACTGTTACGATACGGAAGATGAAGGTAAAAATTAAACCAACCACAACTACAGCAATGACCAAAGATTCGGTCCAATCAAAACAAGCAACGGTTCCGCTGCTTTTTATGCTGCCATTTTTTTGGGGTTCCATATTATTTTGTTCAGGTTCCTGAATTTTTTGTTTGTTTTTGGCAGCATATTTACCGCCTTTATATGGATTGCTCACTGTTCTGCTCCTTACTATAATTAGAAAAATTTAATATGATGAAGCGGATAAATCACCATTGTTACTTTTCCTAAAATAAAATGTTTGTCAACCATACCCACTTTAGGATTTCGACTGTCTTCCGAAACATTGCGATTATCCCCTAACACAAATACGCAATTGTCCGGAACAGTCTGTGGAAATTGCATTCCTTCATCCTTTGTGGTACTGCCGTTTTCGGTATATTCGGATTCATCCAAAGCTACTCCGTCTACATATACGGTTCCGGTTTGAAAGTCAATATCTATAGTTTGTCCAGCAACTGCAATAACTCTTTTGATAATCGCTGTATCTAATTGTGTACCATTTTCCGCTATTACTACAATATCTCCTTGTTTTGGTTCATAATCTTGATTATTCAGAACCACTTTATCACCATCAAAAATAGTTTGCTGCATTGAATGTCCTGTAATTTCTACTGTTGAAATAAAAAACTTACAGGAAACAAAATAAACAGCATAGCATACTGCTAAAATGATACATATCCATATAATAACACGCCAAATTTGTCTTGATATTTTTTTTGGATTCTGGGGGGTTTTATCTGTTTCCCATTCGTTTGTTTGATGATGATTTTTGCCTGTTTGTTGCAATATCAAACACTCCAGCCATTTCATGCATAATTATTTTTTATTATCTTCTTCTGTTTTGTTATGCTCAACTTCCTCTACAATCTCATCTACAATTTTCTCAATTTGTTTCTGTTCGGTTTCTTTTTCTAATGCTTCATCCGTAAAAATTTCCTCTTTAGGCTCTTGTTCTTCTGTTTGTACAGGAGGTTTCCTTTTTAAAACTTTATTTTTAATCGAAGTAATGGTACCTGTTAAAAACGGTTCTTTTTGTACGAACAATGCAATAAAATATAAACCAAAAAATACAAAAGCAGAAATAAGCAAACGAAATATCGGCTGTAAATCAACCAAATAGAAAATTGCAAAGCCTGCTCCCAATGCCGGTATCATGCCGACAAATAAATGACGGAAGCTGATTTTTTTCCATATAGGTTTTAAACGCTTTCTTAAAAACCAAACTTGTATGCCCAAAACCAGTGCTTCCGCAATTGTAGTAGAAATAGCGGCACCGGTTGCTCCCCAATAAGGAATCCATATTGCATTCAAAATTAAATTTAACAATGCACCGGCTGCAATTGAAATTAATAAAAATTTCTCTTTTCCCTCCGGAACCAGAATTTGTATTCCGGTGATATTAGAAAACCCAATAAACACCAAAGTAGGCATTAAAATTTGCATAGGTATTACCGCACCCAAAAACGCTTCCCCGGACAGCAATAAAATGCTGTCTCTTGCAAATAAAATAAAGTAGGCACATAAAGGTACAGCAAAAATAAGAACAAAGTTGAATGATTTTACAATCATATCCCTAAATTGGGCTTCCATTTTGTTTACAATATAATAAGACAGACGTGGGAGCAATACTGTGCCTAAAGAGGTAACCGCTGTCACCAGTACTGTCTTTAATTTTACAGCAGCTGAATATAAGCCGACCTCTGTTTGTGTATTCATAAATCCCAGCATAACCGTATCTAGGTTGGTATAAACACTGGTTGCCGCTGAAGCCGCAAAGAAGTAAAGAATTGGCTTTAGATGTCTTTTAAAACGATAATTTCCTACCGGTTTTAAATCAATAAACTTTCGTAAATTCACAAAATTTAAAAGGTTCGAACCACTGGTAGCAAATACGGTAATTGCCCCGTAAATAATATAATCTTTTTGTTGTCGAACAAAAATGAACATTAAAATAATAGATGCTATTTTAAATATAATAGAACGTACTGTAATATAAGAATACTGCTCCATTGCGGAATAAAACCAGTTTACACCAACTGCATTCAGAATAAGACTGGCTCCATTAATCCATAGCAAGGTTTGTTGTTCTTTAAATTGCGGCACGGTAAACAGCGTAATTACAAATACGATAGATACTACAATTGTAGTAATAATATTAATAATTAATAACTCTTGTAGTAGCTTGCGTGACGGCTCTCTTTCACTGTCATCCCTAACCTG
>SCPN01000941.1_pt1 | contig 29124 bp, 34 predicted proteins | sample 6106831 | NCBI WGS metagenome assembly SCPN01 (sample SAMN10720447, study PRJNA508395) | human gut metagenome | isolation source: Participant 1, 0 month
GACATTCTGCAACGTCTCGCGCTCTTTTTAAATGTTGAAGTCTTCATGGTTTGGATTGACTTACGGCATGGGGATGTGCTATGCTGAACGAAGCATTTGTAAAAATGGAAACAGGCGGGTAATCTGCCTGTTTTTGTGTATTAAAATGTAGTTATAAAACCCAGCTAAAGATATGGGGAATGTCAAAAGGATTTCATGGAGAAAAGAAGGGGAAAGAAGAGATGGGAAAGAAAAAGGCAGGAAAAATTGACCTGACAAATCTGTATGTGGTATTAGTGTTGGCGGGATTGTGCTGCTTTTTATGGGGAAGTGCGACTCCGGCGATTAAGACGGGTTATCAGTTGTTTCAGATTGATTCAAAAGATACCATGTCAATTTTATTATTTGCCGGTACACGATTTCTGCTGGCGGGTTTTTTGGTGATTTTATTTAACAGTGTGCAGGCTGGAGGCTGGATCTGGCCAGAGAAAGGTTCTGGCTGGTCGGTGATCAAGCTTTCCCTGGCACAGACGGTGGGACAGTATTATTTCTTTTATGTAGGTCTGGCGCATGCGTCCGGTGTTCATGGAGCGATTATTACGGGAATGAATGTGTTTATCGCAATTCTGATGGCAAGTCTGGTCTTTCATTATGAGACATTGACGAAGAAAAAGGTGATCGGCTGCATTTTAGGATTTGCAGGAATCGTCGTGATGAATCTGCAGGGGGCTGGTGGAGACGATATGTTCCGGTTCTCCTTTATGGGTGAGGGATTTGTATTTCTGGCACAGCTGTTCTATGCCATTTCCAGTGCATTAATTAAGAAGTATTCGAAAAAATATAATGTAGTGACCATGAGCGGATACCAGTTTATGGCAGGGTGTAATCCTGATTCTGATCGGAATCATGGGCGGCGGAAGCATCGCAGGCGGTCTGGTGCGGGACGGTGCATTTGCCATTGGAACAGCGGTTCCGGCTGTGGCGCTCCTTCTTTATATGGCGATGATCTCCGCAGTAGCCTTATACATTATGGGGCGTACTGTTAAAATATAATCCAGTCAGCCGGGTATCCGTGTTCGGATTTATGAATCCGGTATTCGGTGTGCTGCTCTCCGCATTGATTTTAGGGGAGAGCGCCCAGGCGTTATCCATTTATGCTCTGGCGGCACTGGTATTGGTAAGTTTAGGAATTTATGTGGTAAATAAGCCAGAGCGTCAGGCGTAGAAAATCCTTGAGGCGATGGAAGAAATAAAGAAATTTGATAAAACATAAAAAAGAGGGAATGACAAATGAAATTCGCAAAGAGAATGGACCGTTTTGGCGAAGGAGTATTTTCAAAGTTAGCTGAGATCAAGAAAAGAAAACTGGCGGCAGGAGAGCAGGTGATCGATTTGAGCATCGGTGCTCCGAACATTCCTCCGGTAGAGCGGATCCGGAAAATTTTGAGTGAGGAGGCTATGGAGCCGGAGAATTATATTTACGCCATCAGTGATCAGAAAGCGCTTTTGGAGGCAGTTTCTGACTGGTATCAGAGACGATATGGTGTGACACTGGACCCGGAGACGGAAATTTGTTCTTTACTGGGTTCTCAGGAGGGATTATCCCATATTGCGATGACCATTGTGGATGATGGAGATCTGGTGCTGGTTCCGGACCCATGCTATCCGGTATTTGCGGATGGGCCAGTGTTAGCTGGTGCGGAGCTTTATTATATGCCGCAGAAAAAGGAAAATGGTTATCTGATCCAGTTAAGGGAGATCCCGGAAGAGATTGCAAGACGGGCGAAATTTATGGTGGTTTCCTATCCAAATAACCCGACAGCGGTGATGGCACCGGACAGTTTCTATGAGGAACTGGTAGCATTTGCGAAAAAATATGACATAATTGTGCTTCATGATAATGCATACAGTGAATTGGTATTTGACGGAAAGACCTGCGGCAGTTTTCTGCAGTTCCCAGGAGCAAGAGAGGTAGGCATGGAGTTTAATTCTCTCTCTAAAACTTACGGTCTTGCAGGAGCAAGAATCGGTTTCTGTGTTGGCAATCATGAGGTGGTAGAGAAGCTGAAAACTTTGAAATCCAACATGGATTATGGGATGTTCCTTCCAATTCAGAAGGCAGCTATCGAGGCGATTACCGGAGACCAGTCCTGTGTGGCAGAGACAAGAGCAGCTTATGAGCACCGCCGCGATGTACTGTGTGATGGCTTAAACGGAATCGGCTGGACCATAAAAAAGCCGGAAGCAACCATGTTTGTCTGGGCAAAGATTCCAGAAAAATTCACAAGTTCTGAAAAGTTCGCCATGGAGCTGGTAGAAAGAACGGGAGTTCTGGTAACGCCTGGAAGCGCATTTGGGCCATCTGGAGAAGGACATGTACGGATGGCACTGGTGCAGGATGATGAGGCTCTTCATGCTGCGATCCAGGCGATTGATGAAAGCGGAATCTTAAAGTGAGAAATCGAATGACAAAGCAAAGGGAAATGAACCGCAGAAAATGGTTATGGACAGCGGTGACGGTGCTGTATGTGCTGTTTATTTTCCACAATTCTGCGACTGTAGCGGTGGAATCCTCCAGACAGAGTGGCCGGGTGCTGGCGCTTGTGAAGGAGTGTTGGCTGGTCTGGGAGTTGAAAGCGGATGGCTGAGCGAGCATTTGATTCGGAAAACAGCCCATTTTGGAGTACAGCCTTTATGGGGTGCTTCTGTGGAATTGTCTTGGGACTTATGAACTGCGTGGTAAATTGCGCGTGAGTTACCTTTCTGTATGGCTGGCTATGCTGATTCCGTTTGTAGATGAGACGATCCAGTTGTTTACAGAAGGACGTTCGGGACAGATCAGTGATGTCTGGCTGGATATGTCCGGTGTGTTGTTTGGTACCTGTCTGACGGTTGGTTTTGGGTGTTTTCTGACCAGGTGGAAGAAAATGGCTGGAAAGAACTGTGGGACAGAGAATAGGGGAATCAATGAAAATGACAGAATTTCTGGTAAAACATTTCGTGAAAAACTATGAAAAGGTTTCGGATGTGGAGGTCCGGACCGCTTATGGGATACTTGCAAGCTTTGTGGGGATCGGGTGCAATCTGATCCTGTTTGCGGCGAAACTGGCAGTGGGACTGGTGATCAACAGTATTTCCGTTATGGCAGACGCATTTAATAACTTATCTGATGCGGCTTCTTCCATCATCGGTTTTGTCGGAGTGAAAATGGCAGAGAAGCCGGCAGATGAGGACCATCCATTTGGACATGGAAGGATCGAGTATATATCTGCTTTTATTGTAGCGTTTATCGTCATACAGGTCGGTTTTTCTTTATTTAAGACTTCTATTGACAAGATCCGCAATCCGGAGTCCATGACCTTCAGCCTGGTATCGGTGCTGATCCTGGTGATGTCCATCGGTGTAAAACTGTGGTTAGCATTGTTTAACCGTTCTTTAGGAAAAAGGATTCAGTCTACGGTGATGATGGCAACCGCAGCAGACGCTTTGGGTGATGTGATGACCACCTCGGCAACTATTCTTTCCGTGATCATCTTTGGTGTGACAGGCTGGAATCTGGATGGATTTTTTGGTCTGGCAGTGTCGGTGGTGGTTATGATCGCCGGAGTGAATATTGCAAAAGATACTCTGACACCATTGATCGGAGAGCCGATCGATCCGTCGATTTACCATGAGATTACGGAATTTGTGGAAAAGTATGATGGAATCATCGGGACTCATGATCTGATCGTCCACAATTATGGACCAAGCCGCAGTATGGCTTCCATTCATGCGGAGGTACCGAATGATGAGCCGATTGAAAACAGTCATGAAATTATTGACAAGATCGAGAGCGGGACTGTGCGAAACAGCTGGGGATTTTCCTGGTGATCCATATGGATCCGGTGGAGATCCGGGATGAAAAAACCATCCATTTGAAAATGATGGTTCAAGAGATCTTAGCTGGTCTGGACTCCAGGCTGACGTTTCATGATTTCCGGGTGGTGAATGGTCAGAAGCATCGAAATGTGATTTTTGATCTGGTGGTACCGCGAGAGTATAATGATGCCATGCGGGGGACAATAAAGAAGAAGATTTCCGATGAAATAGCGAAGAAGAATCCAGATTGCAGCTGCGTGATCACTGTGGAGAATAGTTTTTGTGTGGAAGCTTCGGAAAAGAATGCAGAAAAAAATGCTGAATAGAATGGAAGTGATCCCGTGAAAGGGAAGAAAACAAATCAGGAAATTCATGAGAGTAAGCGCCGGGAAGAAGAAGCATGTTTGGAAGAAAAACAGAAAATAGAAGAAACAGCATCCGGGCAGGATGTGACGGAAAGCCGGTCAGAATACGACCGGCTTTTATTATTGGTAAAAAAAGGAAACACACAGGCATTTGGTGAATTTTACGAAAAAACCAGGGGACAGGTTTATGGGTATGCCTACCGCATGCTGCAGCAGGCCCAGGATGCGGAGGAGGTGGTCCAGGAAACGTATCTGAAGATATGGAAAGAGGCGGCGTCCTATGAATCCGATGGAAAGCCAATGGCCTGGGTATTTACCATTGCAAGAAATTACTGTTACATGAGTTTAAGAAAGCGTCAGAGGCTTTCGGAGGAAAGTTTTGAGGAACTCCAGGAGCAGGAAGGAAAGGAAGAGCCGGGGGAACTGTGCCAGGAGCTTGAACTGGCTCCAGAGAGGCAGACGTTATTAGACGCCCTGATGCAGTTAAATGAGAAGGAACGGCAGATCGTTCTGCTCCACAAGGTATCCGGCATGAAACACCGGGAGATCGCGGAGATGTTTCAGATGCCAATCTCCACGGTTTTATCGGTTTATCACCGGGCTATGAAAAAATTATGGGAAAGAATTGAAAAAAGTAGTTGACAAATCGTGATTTTCAGTGTTTAATTATTTTATTCAATTATCACTTTATCATGCTACCATGATAAACTAATACTTGGGTTTGAGGAGGTAACGATTATGAAAAAGACATTCGTAGCTGGAGCATTAGCATTTACCATGGCGGCAGCTTTTTTAAGCGGCTGCGGCAGTAACACACAGACAAAGGCAGCTAACCGGCTGGAAGAGATTCAGCAGAGAGGTTACATTGAAGTTGCTACCGAACCTTATTTCGCACCAAATGAATTTATTGATTCTTCCAAGAGTGGTGATGAGCAGTATGTGGGAAGTGATATTGAGATGGCGAAATACATCGCAGATAAACTTGGTGTGGAGTTGAAGATCGTTCCACTGGAGTTTGCGGCAGTATTAAGCAGTGTGACAGAAGGAAAATATGATTTAGCTATTTCTGCATTGGCATATACACCAGAGCGGGCAGAAGCTATGAACTTATCCAATGGCTACTATTTTGATGATGAAGAGGATGGTTATGGACTCCTGGTAAGAGAAGAGGATGTGGACAAATATCCGGATGCAGCGTCTCTGGCAGATGCGGTGATCGTGATCCAGAGCGGATCGCTGCAGGAGGCGATGGTGACGAAACAGGTTCCGGCATATAAGGAACTGAAACGAGTATCGGCTACTACCGATGGTTTCCTGATGGTCCAGGAAGGAAAAGCAGATGTGGCGGCAACCGCTATGGGAACTGCAAGATTGTACGCAGAGGCCAATCCTGGTGTAGCAGTTGCCAATAATTTCCGGTTTGCAGTGGATAAAGAAACGGATGGAACCAGAATCGGCATTCCAAAAGGAGAAAAAGAACTGACCGATAAGATTAATGAGATCGTTGATGAACTGGTAGAGTCCGGACAGTACAAAGCATGGTATGACGAGTACGAAGAGTACGCAAAATCTCTTGGTATTGAGTAAAGAAAAGAAGCATTAGACGAAAAACCGACAGAAAGGTAATGGAGCAGGATGATTGAGAGTATCGTTAAGATTTGGGCAAAATATGATTACGTGTTCTTAAATGGTTTGTGGGGAACTTTATGGCTGGCATTTGTCACCGTACTGTTCGGAACTATTTTAGGAACTCTGGTGGCTCTGTTAAGACTTTCCAGATGCAAAGTCTTTCAGGCACTGACAGGAGCGTACATAGAAGTTCTCAGGGGCACTCCGATCCTGCTCCAGTTATATTTCTTCTGGCTGCTGCTTCCGAAGGTACTGCCGTTTAAGGTGTCTGATACGGCATGTATTATCGTGGCACTGGTGATCAACAGCAGTTCTTACGTGGCAGAGGTGATCCGTGCAGGTATCCAGGCAGTGGATAAAGGGCAGATGGAAGCGGCAAAGAGCCTTGGTCTTTCCAATAAAAATGCTATGCGCTATGTGATCCTTCCACAGGCAGTGAAGAATATTCTTCCGGCTTTAGGTAATGAGTTTGTCGTGATGGTAAAAGAGACTTCTCTGGCTTCCGTATTCTTTGTTGGAGAGCTGATGACCTCCTACAAGACAGTGCAGTCTACTACATTCCTGGCGATTCCGTCCTTGACGATCGTAGGTATCATTTATTTTATCCTGAATTTTATTCTGACCAAGATCTTAAAGGTTGTCGAGAGGAGGCTGCAGGCCAGTGACTAAGCAGGTACAGGATCGTGAGATCATCAAAGTAGAAAATTTATGCAAAGGTTTTGGAGAATTGAAGGTGCTCCGCAACATCAACCAGCATGTGAATATGGGGGAAGTGGTGTCCATCATTGGCCTAGTGGAAGTGGAAAAAGCACTTTTTTGCGGTGTCTGAACCTTCTGGAAGTGCCGGACAGCGGCAAAATCACATTTGAAGGGGTAGAGATCACCGATAAGAAGATCGATATTGATAAACATCGCCAGAAAATGGGCATGGTGTTCCAGCATTTTAATGTGTTTCCAAACATGACGGTGCTGGAAAATATCACCCTGGCCCCGGTTCTGGAGAAGAAAGTGCCGAAAGAGCAGGCGCAGGAGGAAGCGGAGGAACTGTTAAAGAAAGTAGGGCTTCTGGAGAAGAAGGACGAATATCCGAGAAAATTATCCGGAGGACAGAAGCAGCGTCTTGCGATCGTCCGCGCCATGGCCATGAAGCCGGATGTAATCCTGTTTGATGAGCCGACCAGCGCCCTGGACCCGGAGATGGTAAAGGACGTTCTGGATGTCATTAAAGATCTGGCAGATTCTGGAATGACCATCGTGATCGTGACTCACGAGATGGGGTTTGCCAAGGAGGTCAGCGATCGGGTGTTATTTATGGATGACGGCTGTATCCAGGAAGAGGGGACGCCGGAGGAGATCTTTGAGCATCCGAAGAATCCGAGAACGATAGAATTTTTAAGCAAAGTGCTTTAATTAAGAGAAGCGTTACGAGAATCGAAATCTTTCAGAAAGGACAGATGGAGTATGACACAACTGGAATTTATTGAACAGATCATCAAAGAGAAAGAGGCAGTGATTTTAGATGCCAATGATAAAATCTGGAGTTACGCAGAACTTCCATATGAAGAGACCAGGTCTTCGGCGCTGCTGTGCTCCATCCTGGAGTCAGAGGGATTTACGGTGGAAACAGGCGTGGCGGAGATCCCGACAGCCTTTGTGGCCCGTTACGTGGTTGGAACCGGGAAACCAGTGATGGGAATTTTAGGTGAGTTTGATGCTTTGGCAACTCTTAGCCAGAAAGCGGGATGTACGGTGAAAGATCCTGTTCAGAATGGCGGTTCCGGTCATGGATGTGGTCATTGCTGTCTGGGAACCGGCGCACTGGCGGCAGCATTGGCGGTAAAGGAGTATCTGGTGCAGAACCAGAAGGACGGAACCATCATTTATTATGGTTGTGCGGCAGAGGAAGGGGCAGGAGCGAAACAGTTTATGGCCAGAGCCGGATTATTTGACGGTGTGGATTTTGTATACACATGGCATCCGGCAGACCGCAATGAGGTACAGCCAACCTGCAGCGTTGCCATTATGGGTGCAAATTTTGAATTTTTCGGAAGATCGGCTCATGCGGGAGCTTGTCCGCATTTAGGAAGAAGTGCTTTGGATGCAGCGGAATTGATGAGCGTGGGTGTGAATTATCTGAGAGAGCATATGATCGATAAGGCAAGGATCCACTATGCTTATGTGGATGCAGGCGGAACGTCTCCGAATGTAGTGCAGGATCACTCGCTGGTAAAATATGAGGTTCGTGCGCCGAAGGTTTCCCAGATGAAGGAATTGTTTGAACGAGTGGTTGATGTGGCAAGAGGTGCAGCTCTCATGACTGGAACCACTATGAAATATGAGATCACCATGGCATTCTCTGATTATGTACCAAATGATACGCTGGGTAAGATCGCTGCGGAGTGTATGATGGAGGTTGGGGCTCCGAAGTGGGAGACTTCTGATTATGAACTGGCGAAGAAGTTTTTGAATTCTTACGATCCGGTGACTTTGGAGACTATTAAAGAGGATATTGTGCAGACTTACGGTGGTGACCAGCTGGCAAAGATTCTGGAGCGGCCGTTGGATGATCAGGTACATCCATATGTGGCAGGTGTGCATGAGTACGAGTCCGGATCTACAGATGTGGGCGATGTAGGATATGCAGCTCCAACGCTGAATCTGAATGTGTCTACCTGCTGTATCGGCAATGTGGGACATACCTGGCAGATGACAGCCCAGGCGGGAAGCGTGCTGGGACATAAGGGACTTTTGACGGCGGCAAAAGCGTTGGCGTTAAGTACCATCAGGACTATGGAATCGCCAGAGGTGATGGAGGCTGCCAAGGCGGAGTTTGTGGCGAAGACAGGAGGCGTGTATCACTGTCCGCTGCCGGATGATGTGAAACCGCCGGTGGGAAGATATTAAAGCCATGAAGATACGGAGCAGGTTCGGCTTTTTTGAACCTGCTCCTGGTTTGCTTCAGGAGTGAAATGTGTGAGGCTGTTTTTCCATGGGGGGAAAGATGCGTAAAATTTTAAAATTAAGTAAAAAAAGGTATTGACGAATTTTCTATTATCGTGTATAATTCAATTCGTTGCTTCGGTAAACACACCGCAAGCAAAACTTATTGGGCTATCGCCAAATGGTAAGGCAACGGACTCTGACTCCGTCATTTTCAAGGTTCGAATCCTTGTAGCCCAGCTTTTACAATTTCATATTGTAAGATATTGGGCTATCGCCAAATGGTAAGGCAACGGACTCTGACTCCGTCATTTTCAAGGTTCGAATCCTTGTAGCCCAGCTTCCAAAATGGTCGGGATTCCTTGAAGAAACAAAGGGATTCAGACCTTTTGGTATTAAAAAGGAAACGATTATAAAACAGGGAAAAACGTGTTTCTAGATGTTTTCGAATGTTCCGAGGCAGCAGGAGGATTACAGAGAATTAGAACTTACACGAAATACGGTTTTGTTTTAAGGACAAAGGAGATGTGAAATGTTACTGCACTGTTCCGTCAGTGAAGATGCAAATGGTATTGGTCATGGCAAAAATACAGAAAGACTATAAGAAAGGCCGCAAGAGAGAAGCTGGAGAGCAAGCTGGAGGCTAAGGCAAAGAGCTTCCCAGACACAGAATAATATCAGGAATAATGAACATTTCGAAACAGATTGATTCGAATGTTAGAACAGTTAAAGACATATGCGAAGTTGAAACAACAAGGTAAGGTCAGAGCGGCAGGGAAGAAGATTAAGACACGCAGTATCAATGGTAGAGAGACATAATATGCAAAAGGTAGAACCTGAGAGTTGCAGAGAGAGTAGACCAGCTTACCAGAAAAGATATTGTGGATTGGCTGGACGAACTCAAAACAGCGGGTAAGAGCGAGAAGCGCCAGAAGGGTGCGTACAATCTTCTTACAGACTATTACAACAATTACTACTGTCTTGAAGTCAATCCGGCCTTTACCAGTCCGGCAACAGGTTTTCGCTTTGAGGTAAAGAAGAGTAAAGCCGACCCAATGAAGATTTTAGATAATGATGAGACAAGGCTGTATTTGAAAGCCTGTGAAGAAATGGGTAACAAGGCAGACATCTTACAGTTCATTCTCTACACTTATTGCAGGGAAGGCGAAGCGGATACGCTGACATGGTCAGACTGGAATCAAGATAGTTTAATACATATTCATAAGACATGGTCAAAGGACGAGAATGGAAAGTATTTCGTAGACAAGAAGCCTAAGACACCAGATTCAGACCGCTACATTCATCTCCCTGCACAGGTTCGCAACCTTCTGAACAGTCGTTACGCAGAGGTTGAGGGCACTGACGCAGGTAAGCCGGACGCATGGATATTTCCGGCAATGAAAGACAAGACAAAGCCACTCAGCGAATCAAGTACATACAACCTACACAAGCAAGCATTGAAGCGCGCACGATTGAACATGAGGTTGAGAGTACATGATTTGAGACACAGTGGAATCAGTTTCAACATTCGCAATTCAGAGATAGATTGTCTGTCTGCATTGAGCAAGCAGGCAGGACATAGTTCAAGAGCAATCACAGAATCTATTTATGAGCATGTGCTTGACTCACAACATAAACAGTTAGCAGAAATATCGACACAAATTTACGATACCGTATGCCCGTGGTAAATGATAACAGAGGTGGAACGCAGAAATGCCGACCACCTTTTTCTTGTTTGCAATGAGAACCTCAGAAGATGTGATTCATGGGATTGCGGAAACGGGGAGCATCGCCGTGGTGCCTCCGTTTCTCGCAGAGGTAAAGAGTGGAAGTGAAGGAACGTAGTTCCCCGCGGAGCGGGAACTATGTTTCTTTGCTGGAACGAATAAGAAGGAATCAAGAAGCCCTCGGCGCATGAGAGCAAGTTACCATTTGAAAAATGGTATAACTTGCTATACCATTTTGGCAAAAATTGTCTTGACTTCTCACATACTATTTGTGAAGGAGGTAAAGGGATTATGCACGTTGATAAATTTGCGAGAACAGCGGTCGGACATATGCTGAAGCATTATAGCAGAGACGCGGCACATTTTGGAAATGAACAGATTGACCGTTCGCGTTCATGCTTCAATTATAATCTTGCACCAGACAGAGAAAAAGCAGATATTGACTATTATAAAGAGCGGCTTTCTAAAGTGAAGTGTCAGAAACGCGCAGATGTAAAGACCTTGTGTGACTGGATTATTACATTGCCAAAGGTGGATTTTACAGAGCGTGAAGAGGCGAGATTCTTTCAAGAAGCCTATCAATTCATGGCGAAGAGATATGGCGAACAGAATGTTGTCTCTGCATGGGTTCATAAAGATGAGGCAGGACAAGCACATATGCACTTTGCTTTTATTCCGGTGTGCTGGGATAAAAGACATGAGCGTGAGAAAGTATCAGCTAAGGAAGTGCTGACACGGAACGAACTTCGCAGTATACATAAAGATATGTCAAAACATATGGAATACACGTTTGGGCGTGATATAGGGATTTTAAATGGTTCGACTGTGGGAGGCAATAAAACGGTTATGGAACTAAAGACAAAGGGATTGCAGGAAGAGGTAAGCACATTGGAGCAAATGCGAGACAAGTCGATTGCAGACATGGCTCGTCTTATTCAGCGTGTACCTAGCCTTCTTCCTAACATCAGCAGGGCGGTCAAGGTTGCTCTTGGAAGGAACAGCCACCGCTGGAAAGGCAGATAGAACACGTGAACGTGTTCGATAGGAGGGTATATGAAAATTACACAACATGAGTTAGAACAGATCATGCACGAGCAATTATTAAAACAGATACATATCATGTATGACATTCATTTAGAAGATTATGTAGTGCTTCCAGAAGTTCATGAAGAGGTACGCCATAAAAGAAGATATGCAGTTATGGACGGGAAGGACTGGGATATGTTTCTGGATAGTCTTGATAAGGTTTTCTTTGAACTGGATATAGCAAGGAACATTATATCAAAGCTAAAGCCAGTTTACGATAAATATAAAGACGCATATATGGCAGAGAATGACTTCGATATGGATACTTATATACGGGCAGTCTCAACGGATTATGACGCGGATGAGTTTGAGCGTGTAAAGGATATGTTTGAAGATGAATACACAAACCGATTACAAAATGAAGAGGAACCGACATCGATAGAAAGAAAGAGACCCTAAGGGCGTCAGCCGCAGGTCTTTCTGTTAATGATAATGTATTACTGTCTGTGGATACTACTGCTGCCCGTTTCCATTACGCCAGGAGCAGAGAAGTAAAGACCTCCTTTGTCTGTGTCAGAGATTAAATCAAAACAGGTCCATCCATTCAGACCAATACCAAAATAAGAAAATTTTTCAATATAGGTGTTGCCGTTTACGGTGCGGGTATCTGTCATTGTGTTATCAGCGGCGTTATACACGATCGTATGAGTGGTAACAGTTTTTCCATCACTCCATGTTTCGATATAAGTACCGCTGTAATCATCAGTAGCCTGTGCTTGAGCCGCCGTTGCATTCTCCTGCTTTGTGGCAGTAGCGGTTCCTTTTGTCTGAACAACACCATTTTCTGTCCATGCACCATCTGCATTGACCTTATATCCGTCTGGTGTTGTTGTATTAACCAGAAGATAACCGTTCTGTCCAAAGTAATAGCATTCGGACACACCGTCTTTGTTTCCATCTAACCACTGCCAGGAATTTGCAGGCCAGGAACCATCATCGTTCTGCCACCACCAGCCAGTAGTGTTTGACACCCACTGTCCGGCGAATGCAGGGATACACATGGATAAAGATAATGCAGTTGCGGAAAGTACAGTTAAAAGTTTCTTTTTCATTAGAGGTCTCCTTTGTAGGTTTATTTTGATAAGTGTATTATAGCATTGTGCAATTAATTACACAAGATATTTTACAACTTATAAGAACATAATTGTAATTATATACTCTATATGGGTGATGATTATGGGAACAGTTCGAATCAAGTTAGGTGAATTGCTACAAGAAAGGCAGTTGAGCAAGAATAAATTCGCACAACGGGCAGATTGGAGCGGACACAACTAAATCGTTACATCAATAACGAGGTAGCGTTGTTAAGCGTTGATGTGTTAGCGAGAATGTGCTCTACCTTAAATTGTAAAATTGAGGATTTGCTGGAATATACAGAAGAGTGAGAAGGAGTCAGAGATGGCTTCTTTTTTTATGCCAGTCAATCAAGTCCAGGGCTAGTATTACCCTGGACTTCTGTTTTTGTGTTAAAGTCCGGAAAGCCGAGGAGAAAAGCATGCGGGTTTCAGATCCTACACACATCAAGGGTGTGCTAACTTCTGTGCAATAAAAATTCACAAAATTCACAAGATTTCTTTTGTCCAAAGCATTTCAAACCAATCATATTAGTAGTGTAGCAATTTACATCAAATGGTTTTCAAATGCTTTTTAAAGGAGAAGAATATGAAAAAATATACATATAATCGTTATACACTGCGCTTAGAGGACAGTGTCGCAGAGTATGTGAAGCGTACCGCAGAGGAAAGAGGAATCACACAGACGGACTTTATCAAGGCAATCCTAGGAGAATACAAGGAGGTACATGCACATGGCAAAAGGAAGTAAGGATAGCCGGGCAAGGTCATGGTTTATTGTGTGTCCGACATAGGGCGAAGAATGTGTATGCGGTCTGAACGCGGAGAAGATAGCCACGATGTCCGAGGAGGCGTTATGCCAGTATGTAGTGGATAAGTGGTCTACGGACAAGCGTTCAGCCGCCTGCCTGTATTGTATTTCAGAGGCAGGCATGAAACACCTTCACATTGTACTGTGCAGTACGAGTGCGTTCACCTTTTCGACCGTCAAGAAGTTTCTGGGAGAAAAGGCACATATCGAGGAGACAATGGGCAAAACAACAGGTTGAGGGACTACATAAACAAGCGAGGCGCATTCGCAGAAAAGGGCGAGCGGATTATCGCAAAGGCTCAACAGGGCGAACTGGTTGGGCGGCAGGGCAACCGCAGTGATCTTGAAGTTATACGAAAAGCTATCGACGAGGGAATGACGTGGAAAGAGGTTCGCAGACTCAATGATAAGTATTTTGACAACAAGATGACCACACTGATTAAAATATGTACTGACAAGCGGACAGGAGACACCGCGTTTAAACGCGACGTCCGGGTGCATTGGTTGTATGGGCGGAGCGGAAGCGGAAAGACAGGCATTATGTACGAACTGATTGAAAAGTACGGAGAGGGAAACATCTATCTTGTATCTGACTATCAGAACCCATTCGACGGGTATTCAGGAGAGCCAATCATTATCCTTGATGAGTTCCGAGGTCAGTTGCCCTACGCGGTTCTTCTGGGTATGCTGGAAGGTTATAAGAAAGAGATTCACTGCCGCTACGCGAATGTACTGGGATTATGGACATGTATATAACAACGATTAAGACACCAGAGGAGGCTTTACGCAAAGATGATTGACAAGGAAGAGGAGAAGACCGACCCAATCAGTCAGCTTCTGGGACGTATCACAGATGTTAATTACTGTTATCGTGTAAACCGGGCAACAGGAACAAAGTTAGACATGAAACGGAAATCCGGCAGAGTTTTATCGCTACCAGATTACCGGAGAGGAATATCGAGAACTCACTATGAGAACATACATAACCGCAACAGATGAAATTGAGAGACGAGCATTAGATGATTTTTTGAGTCGGTACGCGCAGGCTGGTGACGAGATAAAGGCACACGCCAAGGTGGTTAGAGAAAATCCACGGACACGGGAATTGGTTTTTGTATCATCTGGATCGTAAGTTCTTATTGCATATGCGCCGTAGAAGTGATATACTGTGTTTCACAAAACATTGAAAAGTGTTCGAAACACAGTGTTCGAACTTCGACAAGAAACGTTGTTTTTGTTGTAAAATAAGGAAATATTGTGCTGGTGTGCGGACTCTGACTCCGTCATTTTCAAGGTTCGAATCCTTGTAGCCCAGCTGGAAAAGGCCGCAGGACTTTGTGAATTCAAGGTTCTGCGGTTTTTTACATATTCGGAAAAGAGGGATATGGAATGGGAAAAGAGAGAAGCATGACTTCAGTGATTACGATGATGCAGGTTTTATTATTTTCTATGGCAGCAGCAGTTATTACGGTTATGGCATTTGGAATTGCGGTACAGAATCATTTGCAGGTGCGTTTTATGGACCGGCTGGAGGTAAGTGACCGGATTTTGGAAGATCTCTATGTGATGGAGCAGGATTTTCGGGAGTTTGGTCATGAGTGGGGAGAGGAATCTTATTCCGTTTATAAAGAACAGGTGAAGCAGTTGGAGAATGATTTGGCAGAATTTAGGGAAATGTCGAAGGATTCTTCCCAGACACAGAATTATATCCGGAGATTGAATAATTTTAACATTTATCAGATGGAACAGATTGATTCTGCAATGACGGAACTGAAAGAACGGTATCACACATACCTTTATGTATTAAGTGGTCTGGATGGACACCAGGAGGAAGCTCTGGCAATGGCCAGAGGAGATATGGCTTATGCTAAGGCGGAATATGAGACTGGGGCAGAGACGATGGCCAGAGGGATGCTGATTGTGGCATTGGCATTCGGCTTGAGTGTGGCGCTTACCGCTGTGGCATTGACCAGATTTTCGGCTGTGACGAGACTGGCGTTAAATCATATGACGGAGTATTTTAATCATCTGGCATCCAGCGAATGGGAAACACCGGATTGAAAGAAACGGCATATCGGGAACTTACACTGATCACGCAGACGGCAAACCGGATGAAAGAGAAAATAAAGCAGTCCATTGAGGAAATCCAGAATCAGGCGATGTTGGAAAAACAACTGGCAGAGGAAAAACTGGTAAATGAGCAACAGAGAAGCATGGTTGTTGCTGCCCAGATGGCGGCATTGAGAGCCCAGGTAAATCCACATTTTTTATTTAACTCGTTGAATACGATTGGTGTGACGGCTCTTGTGGGGGATTCTAAGATGGTTATGCAGATGGTGGAGGCGACAGGAAAGATCTTGAGATATTCGCTATATCATCAGGAACTCATGACCAACCTGGATGATGAACTGGATGTGGTGTTGCAATATCTGTTCCTGCAGAAATGTAGGTTTGGCGAGGCGGTACGGAGTGAGATCCAGAATGATTTTGAGGGGGAAGAGATTGAAATTCCTACCATGTCGATCCAGCCGATCGTGGAGAACTGCTTTAAGCATGGATTTGGAAATAAAGAAAAATTAAATATCCATATCACCATAACTCAGGAAGATAACAGTATCCTGATCAGTGTGATGGACGATGGCATCGGATTTGATACAGAACAGAAAAAGCCGGGTGGAATCGGTCTTGAAAATATCAGAAAGCGGCTGGAACTGCTTTATGGAAAAGAAGAGTCTTGGCTTCAGGTTGAGAGTGTAGTTGGAGAATATACGTGTGTCAGCTTAAAGCTTCCACAGAAAGGGGAGACAGATGAAGGTTCTCATTGTTGAAGATGAAATTTTGGAGCGGAAAGCCCTGATACATCTGATGAAAACAGAGTTTGAGCAGGTTTCCATTGTACTGACGGCGGATAATGGAGAACAGGCAGTGAAAATGGCAGTTCAGGAAAGACCGGATCTGATCCTTATGGATATCAATCTGCCACTGTTAGATGGAATCAGTGCAATGAAAAAAATAAGAGAACAATTAGAAGACTGTCCAGTGATCATGGTTTCCGCGTATTCTGATTATGAGCATCTGAGAGGCTCCATGAGGGAACATGCATTGGATTATCTGGTGAAGCCATATTCGGTAGAAACGTTTGTGGAGGCAGTAAAAAGAGGTCTGGGAATAGATAATAAACGGGAAGAACCTTCTTTTTATGGAAAAACAGGAAGTGTGCTGCAGGTGAAAAAGTATTTGGAGACCCATTTTATGGATAATGTTTCATTACAGGATGTGGCAGAAAAGGTAAATCTGGATAAATCCTATCTTGGCCGGGTGTTTCGCGAAGAATGTGGAATCACAGTCATGGGATATTTAAAAAATATAAGGATAGAAAAGGCAAAAGAACTTCTTTTATGTGGTATGGGGGCCAGTGAGGTAGCAATGCAGACTGGTTTTGCAGATCCGGCCTATTTTGCGAAGATTTTTAAGCAGGAAATGGGGATTACGCCATCCAGATACCGGGAGTATCATCATGCAGAATAAAAAGTCGATTTTCTTATAGGATGGGTCGATTTTGTCAATATTAGAAAGCCAAGAGCCATGATACAATCAGATCATCAAAAAGGGTGCGCGCCTAAAGATGGATAAAATTCAATGGAGAAAAGGGGATTTACTATGAAAAAAGTAATGGCATTGTTATTGGCAGGAAGTATGACAGCAGCATTAACGGCATGTGGTGGAAATAGTGGTGCAGGTGGAACCACAGAGACAACCCAGGTGGCAGCAGCTGCAACAACAGAGGCAGCAAAAGAAGAGTCAAAAGAGACCTCCGCAGCAGAGACAGCGGCATCTGGAGAAAACTATGTGTTTAAATTTGCTCTGCAGAACGGAGAAAACCATCCTCTGTGCCAGGGCGTTGCAAAGTTCGGAGAAATTTTGGAAGAGAAGAGTGATGGCCGTATGAAACTGGAGTTATATTACGGTGGTGCTCTGGGAGATAAAGCGACAACGGTGCAGGGACTTCAGTCAGGAACCATTGATGGTGGAATGCTGATGAGTGGTGTGATCGCAGATTATGGATGCGAAGAACTGGGGGTATTTACTCTTCCATATTTATTTGATTCTGTTGCACATGCAAGAGCTTTTGAGAAGAGTGATGCCGGAAAAGCGTTATTAGACAAAGTACAGTCCTCTGGAACTTCCGTAGTTTGTGTTGGAGCATATCAGGAATCTGCCAGAAATTATTTCTTTACCAAGAAGAAAGTAGAGCATCCATCTGATATGAAAAATATGCAGATCCGCTGTCAGGAAGGTTCTGTTTACTATGATGCAGTAGAGGCCATGGGAGCATATGCCCAGTCTGTTGCATTTTCTGAGTTATACAGTGCCCTGCAGTCTGGTGTGGTAGATGGTGCAGAGCAGCCGCTTTCCGGATTTGTAAATAATGCATTCCAGGAGGTCGCAAAATATTATGTCATGGATCAGCATGAGATCAGTCCAAACCTGATCCTGTTCTCTGAAGCTACATGGAATCAGTTAAGCCAGGAAGACCGTGATCTGATCGAAGAGAGCTTCCAGGAGTCCGTTCCGTATTTTGAGGAGTTATCAGATTCTAAAGATGCTGAGTATTTAAAGACAATTGAAGATGCTGGTACAGAAATTGTACAGGTAGATGTGTCTGAATGGCAGGATGCCTGCAGCAGTGTATATGATAAATACGGTGAAAAATATGCAGATATCATTTCTGAATTAAAAACACATCCTATTAAATGGAGCGTGCGTCTAAGGAAAAAAAAAATCGTGTATGAAGAAAAGATTGCCGGATAAGCTTGCAGATGGCTTATCCGGGATCATGATAATCATCTGTGTCATTATTTTTGCTGTGATGGTTTTTTCAGTTTCCTATGGCGTAATTGGAAGATATATCCCATTTATCAAAAACCCAAGATGGACAGGAACTGGCGATTCTGTGTATGGTATGGCTTTGCTTTCTTGGCTCTGGTTACGGAATCAAAGAACTTCATGTGAGAATGACCGTGATCGAATATATTGTGCCGAAAAAACTGGCTTCCGGACTTCACTGCTGTGCCTATGTATTGTTGGCGGCAGTCAATATCATGTGGATCATTTATGGAACCCAGCTTCTGGAGCTGACAAAAAGAGCGAAAATGTCAGCAACTGGATGGCCTATGGGAATTACGTATCTTTCTGTGGTAGTTGGGGGCATTTATGGTCTGGCGATGTCTCTGTACCGTGTCTGGAAAGGGGGATTTTAGGCCATGAATGTGACAGCAATTTTAATTTTAATGATTACTTTTTTTGCGCTGATCTTTTTGGGATTCCATATTTCCTATTCCATGATGGCTTCTGCGGCAGTTACGATCCTTTACCTGGGGCTTTCTCCTACACAGGTGGTGAATACTATGGTAGATGGAATTGATGGTTTTACATTTTTGGCAATTCCATTTTTCATTCTATCTGGAGATATTATGGCTCATGGAGGAATTTCGGACAGACTGATTCTTCTGGCAGATGCTCTGATCGGATGGATGAGAGGCGGACTTGCTATGGTAAATATTCTGGCATCCATTTTCTTTGGAGGAATTTCTGGTTCAGCAACGGCGGATACGGCATCTTTAGGTGCAATTCTGATTCCAATGATGCATAAACAGGGATATGATAAGGAATTTTCAACAGCAGTTACCATGAGCAGCAGTGTACAGGGAATGCTGATTCCACCAAGCCATAACATGATCATTTATGCCATGGCGGCAGGCGGAATTTCCGTCAGTGCATTATTTAAGGGTAATTGTACAGCTCTGAGTACTTGGTGGTTGTATTGATGATCTTCAGCTACTATCTGTCTGTAAAGCGAAATTATCCAAAGGGAACGCCATTTTCTTTGTCTGGACTCTGGACTGCATTAAAGAAATCTATCTGGGGTTTAGGAACCGTTCTGATTGTAGTGGTTGGTGTGGTATTTGGAATTTTTACAGCGACTGAGAGCGCTGCCATTGCCTGTGTTTATGCACTGATTGTTTCTATGTGTGTTTACCGGGAAATGGATTTTAAGGAATTGATACAGGTAGTAAAAAGCAGTCTGAAAACCTTAGCAACCGTACTGGTATTGATTTCTGCATCCGGTCCTTTTGGATTTTGCATCACTTATCTGAAAATTCCGGAAATGGTTGTTAATGCGATGCTTGGACTAACTGACAGTAAATTCCTGTTATTATTACTGATCAATCTGATCATCCTGGTGCTTGGCACAATTCTGGGAATGGCGTCCATCATCGTGATCGTTACTCCAATTTTAATGCCAGTATTATTAGCATCGGTTTCAGTCCGATCCAGTTTGGCGGTGCAACTGATCTTAAACTGTGGCATCGGCCTTCCTGACACTCCGGTAGGCGGCGTTCTCTTTATTGGAAGCGGCATTTCAGGAGTGCCGATTGAACGGTTGTTTAAACATACCGTGCCGTTCCTTTTGATGATGCTTCTGGTATTGCTGATGGTTACTTATATTCCGGCAATTACGCTGACACTTCCGGGATTATTGGGATTATTGTAAAGATATGGAGGTCTTTATGAGTGACAGAAAAGAATGTATTGATGATCTGTACGGATCACTGGTCAGGCTCTTTACTTGGGTGCGCAGGACGAAAAGATATTATGACGCCGACACTGGATTATCTGGCAAATAATGGTATCCGCTATGAGAATTTTTATAGTGAATGTCCCGTGTGTATTCCGGCAAGGCGTTCTATGATGACAGGACTGACGCCGAAAACCCATGGAGACAGGGCGTATGCGGACAGAATGCCAATGCCAGATGTTCCAACTCTGGCGGAAACATTTCGGGAAAATGGTTATCAGACCATGGCAGTAGGGAAACTTCATGTGTATCCACAGAGAAACCGGATCGGGTTTGAGGATGTGATTTTAACCGAAGAAGGAAGATACGAAATGGGAGCCGTGGATGATTATCAGATCTGGCTGGGAGAACATGGGTATCTGGGACAGGAATTCCTGCATGGAATGGGCAATAACACCTATTATACAAGAACCTGGCATCTGGATGAACAGGCGCATCCCACCAACTGGGTAACCAAACAGATGATGGCGCAGATCAAGAGAAAAGATCCGACCAGACCATTTTTCTTCTACTGTTCTTATCAGTTCCCGCATCCGCCGCTGGTACCGCTTTCTACCTTCTGGGATATGTATAATGAGGATGAGATCGAAGAACCATCGGGACAGGACTGGCTGGATTGGACAATATTTTCAAAGCCATGTGTGAAGCGGAGCGGATTTATACAGAAAAAGAGAAAAACGTGCCAGAAGAGCATTTTTCGCCCAGTGCGTACCCATATCGACTATGATTCGCCTCTTTGATTGAACATGAGAGAAAGCAATCTGTTAGACGATACGATCATTGTATTTACAAGTGACCATGGAGATATGCTTCCGTTCAATCATGAGGATGGTTGCAAAACGGGCTTTATGAGGAAGCAACCTGTATTCCTGGCTGATTATTCCGGTAAAACCGGTTGTCGCAAAACGTGGAACAGTAGAGAAAAAATTAGACAGATGCAGATCTTATGCCGACCCTCCTGGATCTGATGCGGCCTTCCAACTCCCCAAAACTGTAGAAGGAATCTCACTGGTTTCTGAGAAAGAGCATCCGTATATTTACGGCGAGGTCAACGAGAATGAAAAAGCAGCCAGAATGATCCGGTGGAAGCAAAGTATAAGCTGATCTATTATCCATGTGGTAATATCCGGCAGTTGTTTGATCTGGAGAAAGATCCGAAAGAGACACATAACTGTGCAGCAGATCTGGCATATCAGGAAACACGGAAAACGATGGAGCAGATGCTGATTGAAAATCTTTATGGAAATGACCTTGCATGGATCACGGATGGGGAGTTAACCGGATTTGCTCCGGGAGAATATCACTCCAAAGCAGATTATGGCCTTTACAATCAAAGAGGTTATCACTGGCCAACGCCTGGTGGCTATAGTAATCAAGGGAATAACGCATAATAATGAAAGAAGAGAATCTAATGGAGAAAAATTCATTGGATGCTCTTCTTTATTTAAGCCCAAATAGCATCAATTGGATTGATTGAATCATTAAGAAAACAGACCTGGCATTTTCAGATGGAAAGTATCGGTATCGTTTCCAGAATGTATGTAAAGAAACGGGAAGAAAACTGGGAGATGTGGCAGGATATAATTGATGATGCCAAGGAAGAAGGTCGTCAGGATATGCGAGAGCCTATGGTCGCTATGCTGAAAGGTATGTTAAGCCGTTTCGGAACATTGCCGGATGAGGTTGTTAGGCGGATCGATCAGGAGACGGACATGGATAAGATCACTGTGTGGGCGCAGCTTGTAGTAAAGGCGAAAAGCCTGGAAGATTTTGTTGACCAGATGTAGTGGGTGGGATAAGTTTTTATAGTACAAAAGATAAAAATTCTAAAATTCAAAGGTCTCTGTGTATTGTAGAAAACAATAGGAATAACAGAGACAGTCAGTAATCTAGTAGTGTCAAAGTTGATTCACACAAAATTCAAGGAAAAGATCCAGAGGAATTCTATTTATAATTTGTTGTATCAAAGTAATGAAGATATTTATAAATCAGAAAAATTTTTACAGCTCTTTCATCAGTTCTTCCAGATGCACCGTCAATTTGCCGCGACAATGTGTTAAACATGTTTTTTATAAACATAAAATATACAACTGAGTTTTCACAATTTCAAACATCATTCTGATTGAAAGTGCCACAATTTCCAGACTGTTGCTGGAGAGGGGAATGTGGATGGGCAGGCAATAGCGAAAAGAAGTCATTTCCCTCAGATTCCCTGGTTTCAGTGTGGACATTTCCGGGAAAATGCTATATAATTAGAGCTAATTTTGAGTGAAAGGGAACAGAAGAAATGTACCAGTTTGACAGCAGAGTGAGATACAGTGAGACCGATGAACAGGGAAGGTTAAGTGTGACCGGGATACTCAACTATCTTCAGGATTGTTCTACCCTTCAGTCAGAAGATATTGGCCTTGGTATTGAATATCTGAAAAAGACCAGACACGCATGGTGGCTTTCTTCCTGGCAGATCATCATTGACCGATATCCGGTCCTGGGAGAAGAGATCGTCATCAGCACGTGGCCTTACGATTTTAAGGGAATTTACGCCTATCGTAATTTTACGATCCAGGATAAAGCCGGTAATTATCTGGTAAGAGCCAATTCCATCTGGTTTTTCTATGATCTGGAGGCTGAGAGACCGGCCCGTATCCGTTTGGAGGATGTGGAACGGTATGGAACAGGAGAAGAAAGGCTTGATATGGAGTATGCGCCCCGAGGATACGGTTCCTGAGGAGGTATGAAGAAAAGAGCGGTTCTGGTGATGAAACATCACTTAGACACCAACCATCATGTGAATAACGCGCAGTACGTGGAGATTGTCCGCGAATTTCTGCCGGAACATTTCCAGATCGGGGAGATGCGGGTAGAATATAAGAAAGCGGCAGTGCTGGGAGATGTGATGTACCCAAGGATCAGCAGGATCACGGAGGGCTATGTAGCTTCCTTATGTGATGAGGAAGGAAGGCCTCATGCGGTGATCTGGCTGGCAGAGAAAAGATAGGGATTAGAAAGTATCGGCGGTTATGAAGGCATGACCAGACAAGATGGAGGAAAAAATGATTGAATTAGGAAAGAAACAGACTCTTGTAGTAGTCCGTGAGAAGGACTTTGGTATTTATCTGGCAGAGAAGCAGGGCGATGAGGCATCGGTGCTTCTGCCTAAAAAGCAGGTGCCTGCAGGAACCAAGATTGGTGACAGTATAGAGGTATTTATTTACAAGGATTCTGAGGATCGTCTGATCGCGACTACTCAGATGCCGAAGCTCCAGGTTGGCGAGGTTGGTGTACTGAAGGTAAAGGAAGTAGGAAAAATAGGCGCTTTTCTGGATTTTGGTCTGGAGAAGGATCTGCTGCTTCCATTTAAGGAGCAGAGCCATAAAGTGCGTCAGGGCGAAGAGTGCCTGGTGGCAGTTTATGTGGATAAGAGCAGCCCGGTCGCAACCATGAAGGTATATTCCCATATGAGCAGTGAATCCCCATATCAGAAGGATGATAAGGTGACCGGAACTGTTTATGAGATCAATGAAAATCTGGGCGCTTTTGTGGCAGTAGACAATAAGTACTACGGTCTGATTCCGAAGAGAGAGCTGTTTGGAGATATTCATGAGGGCGATGTGGTGGAAGCCAGAGTCACGAAACTGCGTGAGGACGGCAAGCTGGATCTGTGCCCAAGAGAAAAAGCATATCTGCAGATGGATGCAGATTCTGAACTGGTATTAAAGGTGATTGATGAGTTTGACGGTGTGCTGCCATTTAACGATAAGGCATCACCGGAGACCATTAAGAGAGAGTTTCATATGAGCAAGAATGCGTTTAAGCGGGCTGTGGGACATCTATTAAAAGAAGGCAAAATCAAGATCACAGATAAAACCATCGAAAGAGTGTAGGAGGATATTTTGGACTCGATAGAATATTATAACAAGTATGCGGCAAAGATATACGAAGATACCGTGGATGTGGATATGAGTGAGATCCTGAACAAATTTCTGTCCCTTTTAAATGAGGGAGATACGATCCTGGATCTGGGATGCGGCTCAGGCCGTGATTCCAAGACCATGTATGATCTGGGATATGATGTGACTCCCCTTGATGCATCGGAGGAGATGTGCAAGCTGGCAGAGATCCATACAGATTTAGATGTACCAGATGAATTTCGAAGACATGGAGTTTGAGGATGTATTTGATGGAATCTGGGCATGCGGTTCTCTGATCCATATTCCGAAAAATGAGATGCCGGAGATCTTAGGGAGAATCCATGACGCTTTGTGCAGTGATGGCATTTTATATATTTCGGTAAAAAAGGAGATACAGAAGGATTCCAGCGGAGAAAGATATTTTGCGATTATACTACTGGGCAGAAAGTCTACAGCGATGCTGGAAAAGACTGGTCTGTTTGAAATTCTGGAGGTCTGGGAGACAGATGATGTCAGGATCCAGCCACCCGGATACGGTGTGGGTGAATCTGCTGGCAAGAAAATGTTAGGAGCGGTTAGCGAAAAAGGCGGCAGCGGATGTTAGGGATTTAAAATGTAGGCATATGGATTGGCGGGAGGAAAACTAAATATGAAAAAGAGATCGGTATGGGTGGATTATACCATGATCATCGTAGGCGCATTTATTATGGGATTTGCGATCAAAAATATGTATGATCCGGTGAATCTGGTAACAGGAGGCGTTTCCGGCGTGGCAATTATTATGAAGGAACTGGCTCGTGTTCCTTTGTGGGTCACCAATACTGTGCTCAATATCCCACTTTTCCTTGCAGCATGGAAGATCAAAGGATGGGGATTTATCAAACGGACAGCGGTGGCTACAGTCGCCCTGTCCGTTTCTTTATATGTGATTCCGGAAGCACATATTCTGACGGATGACATTTTTCTGGCGGCGCTATTCGGCGGAATCATATCGGGAATCGGCACCGGACTGGTATTTATGTTTTCGGCAACTACTGGAGGAACTGATATGCTGGCAGCTCTTATTCAGAGAAAGCTGCGCCAGTACTCCATTGCCCAGATCATGCAGGTGTTAGATGGGATGGTGGTATTGGCCGGTGCGGCGGTATTTGGTGTCCAATATGCCCTTTATGCCCTGATCGCTATTTTCTGTGTATCGAAGATTTCTGACGGGATCTTAGATGGAATGAAATTTTCCAAGCAGGCATTTATCATTTCTGACCATTATCAGGAGATTGCCAATGCGATCATGACACGGATGGAGCGTGGAGTTACCAGTCTGGACGGCAATGGCATGTACTCCGGACAGGAGCGGAAAATCCTGTTTTGTGTGGTGGCTCCAAAGGAAATCGTCAAGATCCGGGAGATTGTCCGGGAATTCGATCCGGGGGCTTTCGTCATTGTGAGTGATGTAAGGGAAGTCTTTGGAGAAGGCTTTATAGAATATTGACAGAAAAAAAAAGAGGGAAAAAAAGAGGGTTTCTTTGACGTTTCCATTAATTTTTTAATTCAATATACAGATTAAACAAAATCAAAAATTTATTTTGGTGATTTACAATATGGCAAAATAATCCTCCTTCGTGTATGATATGTACTATAAAGAGCACAGATATGAAAACCCGAGATTGTGGGGATTGGCAGGTTTTCAGATTATCTTAATAACAGGAGGATTTCTATTATGGCTAGTTTATCACTGAAGAACGTTACAAAAGCTTATCCAAACGGATTCGTTGCAGTAAAAGACTTTAATCTGGAGATTGCAGATAAAGAGTTTATCATTTTCGTAGGACCATCTGGATGTGGTAAGTCCACAACCCTTCGTATGATCGCAGGTCTGGAGGATATCTCCTCTGGTGAGTTATATATCGATGGCAAGCTGGTTAATGATGTAGAGCCAAAAGACAGAGATATCGCGATGGTATTCCAGAACTACGCTCTGTATCCACATATGTCTGTATACGACAACATGGCATTTGGTCTGAAACTGAGAAAAACTCCAAAGGCTGAGATTGATAAGCTGGTTCATGAAGCAGCTAAGATCCTGGATCTGGAGCATCTGTTAGATCGTAAACCAAAGGCTCTGTCCGGTGGTCAGAGACAGCGAGTTGCTATGGGACGTGCTATCGTTCGTAATCCTAAGGTATTCCTGATGGATGAGCCTCTGTCCAACCTGGATGCAAAACTGAGAGGCCAGATGCGTGTTGAGATCTCTAAATTACATCAGAGACTGCAGGCAACTATCATCTATGTAACACATGACCAGACCGAGGCTATGACACTGGGTACCAGAATCGTTGTTATGAAAGATGGTGTGATCCAGCAGGTAGATTCTCCACAGAATCTGTATGACAAACCATGCAACAAGTTCGTTGCAGGATTCATCGGAGCTCCTCAGATGAATATGATCGATGCTGATGTGAAAGAAAGCGGCGCTGATGTTACTTTAACATTTGGCGGACATACTATCACTCTTCCAGCAGAGAAAGCAAAAATTGTAAAAGAAAAAGGTTATGTAGGAAAGACCGTTACCATCGGTATCCGTCCAGAGGATCTGCATGATGACGAGGCTTGGTTACAGGCTTCTCCAAAGAGCGTGATCGAAGCTACTATCCGTGTATACGAGCTGTTAGGTGCTGAGGTTAACTTATACTTCGATATCGATGATGCACAGTTCATCGCAAGAGTAAATCCACGTACAACCGCTAGAGTTGGCAGTGTTGTTAAGATTGCTCTGGATATGTCTAAGGTTCATGTATTCGACAAAGAGACTGAGCTGATCATCTGCAACTAGTTGACAGATAATAGTAAAAGTACATAATTTTTTAAGAATTAAAAGCAGGCAAGTAGTCATACTTGCTTGCTTTTTTTTTATTTTTGCTTTAATATAAAATAAGGGTAACTTTAAAAGAATTTTGATTATGATAAAGTGAAAATAAAGGAGAGTGTGCTATGATTTCAAATCAGATACTCCAGAATGCCATTGATGGTTTAAAGGGAATTACCAGAATTGATCTTTGCGTTTGTGACACCGAAGGAAAAGTGCTGGCAACAACGTTTCCAGATGCAGAGGAATATGAGAATTCGATCCTTGCGTTCGTGGATTCTCCAGCAGATAGTCAGGTGATTCAGGGATATCAGTTTTTCAAAGTATTTGATGAGCATCAGTTAGAGTATATCCTGCTTGCAAAAGGCGGCAGCGATGACGTGTATATGGTAGGCAAACTGGCAGCATTCCAGATCCAGAATCTGCTGGTGGCCTACAAGGAACGTTTTGATAAGGATAACTTCATCAAAAACCTTCTGCTGGATAACCTTCTTCTGGTGGATATCTACAACCGGGCGAAGAAACTGCACATTGAGACCAGTGTGAAGCGTGTGGTTTATATTATCGAGACCAAGTATGAAAAAGATACTAACGCATTAGAGACGGTCAGAAGCATTTTCGCAGGAAAGACCAAGGACTTTATCACCGCTGTGGATGAGAAGAACATCATTCTGGTGAAGGAAGTAAAACCGGGCGAGACCTATGAAGATCTGGAGAAGACTGCCAATACGATCCTGGATATGTTAAATACAGAGGCCATGACCAAGGTGCATGTAGCATTTGGTACGGTGGTTGGCGAGATCAAGGAAGTATCCCGTTCCTACAAGGAAGCGAAGATGGCTCTGGATGTAGGCAAGATCTTCTACAGTGATAAGAATGTAGTGGCCTATAATCGCCTGGGAATCGGACGTCTGATCTATCAGCTGCCGATCCCGTTATGTAAGATGTTTATTAAGGAGATCTTCGATGGCAAATCCCCGGATGAGTTTGACGAAGAAACTCTGACTACCATCAACAAGTTCTTTGAGAACAGCCTGAATGTCTCCGAGACATCCAGACAGCTTTATATTCACAGAAATACCCTGGTATACCGACTGGATAAGCTGCAGAAGAGCACAGGGCTGGATCTGCGTGTCTTTGAGGATGCGATTACATTTAAGATTGCTCTTATGGTAGTAAAATATATGAAATATATGGAGAATTCTGATTTTTAAGGAACCAGGGAGTTACAATGATAGAGATTTCAAATGTATGTAAAACTTATGAGACTGGCAATAAGGCTCTGCGGAATGTCAGCATCACCATCGGAGATGGAGAGTTTGTGTTCATTATGGGACGCAGCGGCTCTGGTAAATCTACGCTGATGAAACTGTTGCTGAAGGAAGTAGAGCCTACTTCCGGTAAAATTGTAGTGAATGACATGAATCTTGGAAAGATGCCGAGACATTATGTACCGAAGTATCGCAGAAGACTTGGCATGGTGTTCCAGGATTTCCGTCTGTTAAGGGACCGTACCGTCTATGAGAATGTGGCATTTGCCCAGAGAGTCATCGGCGTATCTACCAGACGGATCAAGGAGTCGGTTCCGGCCATGCTTCAGATGGTCGGACTGTCCGCAAAGTATAAGATGTTTCCGCAGCAGCTTTCCGGCGGTGAACAGCAGCGTGTGGCCATTGCCCGCGCCCTCATCAACCGTCCGGAGGTACTTTTGGCTGATGAGCCGACTGGTAACCTGGACAGTCAGAATGCCGATGAGATCATGCGGCTTCTGGAGGAGATCAACCGTATGGGGACTACGGTTGTGGTAGTTACCCACAGTGAAGAGATTGTGGCAAGAATGCATAAGAGAGTTATCACCATGGAGCGCGGATGCGTCATCAGTGATGAGATAAGAGGCGGAGAGTCAGATGAGAATTAGTACGTTTTGGTATTGCCTGAAACAGGGTATTATTAATATATGCAGAAACATCTGGTTTTCGCTTGCTTCTGTGGCGACGATTTCTGCATGTATTTTTTTGTTTTGTATGTTTTTTGGAATTATGGCCAATGTACAGCATGTGGTCAAGAATGTGGAAAGTACCGTTGGAGTCACTATTTTCTTTGATGAGGGTATGTCGGAAGATGAGATGAAAGCCATCGGAAAAAAGATCGCGGAACGGCCAGAGGTAGACAGGATGGAGTTTACTTCCGGAGAAGAGGCATGGGAAAGCTTTAAAAATGATTATTTTAAAGGGATGGAAGA
>SCPN01000550.1_pt1 | contig 29096 bp, 27 predicted proteins | sample 6106831 | NCBI WGS metagenome assembly SCPN01 (sample SAMN10720447, study PRJNA508395) | human gut metagenome | isolation source: Participant 1, 0 month
TTGACGTAGTCATAGGCGGCATGATCGGAGTGATTGTCCTTGCAATAAAAATTATTGCAATCATTAGGGAAGTAATCAATATCATAATGGAACTTGCAGGAAAGAGAATTTCTTGCTGAACAGGAGCAGGTATTATGAAATGAAAGTTTTTATACCTGCTTATTTTATAACTTCTGGTCACAGCGTCAGAAGTGGAAAGACGATATGGAATCAATGAGAGACAAAGCGTATCATGGGCGGTTGAAATCAAAAAAGGAAGCACACCATTATCTTTTGAACAAATAGAGATTGATACAAATAATTATCAAGAGATTACTTCTGTGGAGAAGCTGACACAGGTATTGCAGTACCTTCACAGGGTAGGCAATTACAAGTCTTTAGCGGGAAAAACGGTGATCAATAATGTTTACACTTTTATGCGTGGAAGCACACCTGATTTTACCAGAGCAAGAAGTATATTTGACCGGGAAAAGATATATCATCAGATGCTCCGGCAGGAAAGGAAGATGAAGCCTACTTATGAGGGAGACTGCTATATCGAAACAGCAAAGTGCTATTTTTCATTGCCGGAGGAATGGGAAAAGCATAAAATGATATATCTGAATAATGATGCGTATGGTTTTATCCTGTCGAATAAGTATATCTTGGGATTATATAAGTATTGCAGGGAAGCAAGGCGGGATATTGCAATGGAAGCTCATGAAATACCGGAGAATACAAATACTGTTGTTCAACGGCTGATAAACATGGAAAATCTGGAAGTGTTATCACATTGTCTGCTGCTCGATGATGTATGGATAGAAGATAACCTGATCGGTGCAAAGATGTACACGATTTTCAAGTTAGGAATTTCTTCTCAAAGCACAGCTTTTCTGCTATAATGGGCATTAGCTTATTATGTCTGGAGGAAATGAATATGTGCGATGAAAATATGAATTTAGAAGAACAGGTTACTGAGCCTGTTGAGCCAAAGGTGGAAACAGAACCATTATTTGAGGAAATGGTGGATTTTGATACATTCAGCAAGTCAGATTTCCGTGTTGTAAAAGTAAAAGAATGTAGTGCTGTGAAGAAAAGCAAAAAGCTGTTACATTTTGTTTTAGATGATGGCACAGGAACAGACAGAATTATTCTCTCTGGAATCCATGCATATTATGAACCGGAGGAACTGGTCGGAAAGACATTACTTGCAATTACAAATTTACCACCTAGAAGTATGATGGGAATTGATTCCTGTGGTATGCTTTTATCCGCTGTTCATACAGTAAATGGAGAGGAAAAGCTTAATTTAGTTATGCTGGATGATGCAATTCCGGCAGGTGCAAAGCTCTACTAATCAAAAAGAATATAGAAAAATATACAGCGTTAAGGCAGATATGAGATCGAAAGATTTTGTATCTGTTTTTTTATTGCAACAACTTCTGGTCACGGCGTCCAGAAGTGGAAAGGAAAAGGAAATGAACAGAAAAGATGTGAAGAAATTATTGCTTGCTGTTATTGCTGTGGTAATTGTGGCAAAAATAGCAAGAGACATTATGAAAGCGAGAAAGCAGAAAGAAAATATTCCTGCTGATATATTCGAGGATTTTTATGAGGAAGAAATGAACTGGTGGGATAAAGACCTTGAGGAAGGGGAGGAGCAGTAAGTATGGCAATGAAAACACAGCTTCACAGGCTGTTGGTTCCACCCTAAATCAAGTTGGTGCAGATAAGGAAGGAGGTACACCGTGCAGGAGGAAACAACACAGAAAACCATTGCTCTTGCAATCAAGACTTCCAAACTGACCGCAAGTGTGTTACAGAAGGCGATGAAGATGTATCTGGAACACCAGAAGCATAAGGAGCCTTCCCATGGGAAAATCCCGGTAAAAAAGCTGGTCGGTCAGGGAGAGGATGCAAAGTCCATTGAGGTTACGGATAGCAATATTAAATCCTTTGAGCGTGTTGCAAGGAAATATAATGTCGATTTCGCAGTAAAAAAGGATAAGACCATGGAACCACCCAAGTATCTTGTATTTTTCAAGGGCAAGGATGCCGATGTGATTGCACAGGCATTCAAGGAATTTGTCAAAGTTAATGAGAAAAAACAGCAGCGTCCGTCACTCAGACAGAAACTGAAAGGACTTCAGAAGATGATCGCACAGAATAAGAATAGGGAGCGAAGCAGAGAGAAAAATAAGGACAGGGGACAGAGCTTATAAGCAAGGTCATTGACGGGATTGTGAAAGATTTGCAGTCAATTCCGAAAACTCTCAAAGAAAAAACAAAAGGGGTAAATAGAAAGCAGCTTGCCCTGAAGTGCGCTCCCTATGTGATTTTCGGATATGTTCTGAATAAGGTTTCATGGCTGTATGGACAGCAGGCAGGTGACAATACATTACAGAAGGTGTTGGACACAATCAATGGGATTGGAGGTGCGTTCCATAATCCGCTTCCAAGTTTTCTGCCGAGAGATTTACTGGTAGGAGTGGGATGCGGAATAGGATTTCGTATGGTAGTTTATTATAAAGCGAAAAATGCAAAGAAATTCCGGCAGGGAGTGGAGTACGGTTCGGCAAGGTGGGGAACAGCCAAAGATATTGAACCGTATGTTGATCCTGTATTTGAAAATAACGTGCTTTTAACAGCAACGGAACGGCTTATGATGTCGGGCAGACCAAAGCAGCCGAAGTATGCGAGAAACAAAAACATACTTGTAATCGGTGGTTCCGGTTCCGGCAAGACCAGATTTTTTGTAAAGCCGAACCTCATGCAGATGCACAGTTCCTACGTTGTGACTGATCCCAAAGGCACTGTGCTGGTCGAATGCGGCAGGATGCTGTCTAAGAATGATTACCGGATTAAGGTGCTTAATACCATTAACTTTGCAAAATCAATGCATTACAACCCTTTCGCTTATATCCGTAGCGAAAAGGATATTCTGAAACTCGTAAACACAATCATTGTAAATACCAAAGGGGAAGGACAGCAAGCCTCTGAGGATTTCTGGGTGAAAGCGGAAAAGCTCTATTATACAGCCCTGATAGCATATATCTGGTACGAAGCACCGGAGGAGGAACAGAATTTTTCCATGCTGATTGATCTGGTGGATGCCAGTGAAGCAAGGGAAGATGATGAAGAATTTCAAAAATGCGGTTGACCTGCTGTTTGAGGAGCTGGAAAAGGAGAACCCGAACCACTTTGCGGTCAGACAGTATAAAAAATACAAGCTGGCGGCGGGAAAGACAGCAAAATCAATTCTGATTAGCTGTGGTGCGAGGTTGGCACCATTTGATATTAAGGAGCTGCGTGACCTGACTTCTTATGATGAACTGGAGCTTGATACGTTGGGAGAGAAAAAGACAGCATTGTTTGTCATTATCTCGGATACCGATGCAACATTCAATTTCATTGTAAGTATCATGTATTCGCAGTTATTCAATCTGCTTTGTGACAAGGCAGATGATGTATATAACGGGAGACTGCCGATTCACGTCCGGTGTTTACTGGACGAGTTTGCGAACATTGGGCAGATTCCACAGTTTGAGAAGCTGATTGCTACCATTCGTAGCCGGGAAATATCAGCTTCTATTATTTTGCAGTCAAAGTCACAGCTAAAGGCTCTGTATCGGGACAACGCTTCCACGATTGAAGGAAACTGCGACACTACCCTGTTTCTGGGAGGAAAAGAGAAAGATACTTTAAAAGATCTGGCAGAAATCCTTGGAAAAGAAACGATTGACCTTTACAATACCTCGGATACGAGAGGTACGAGCCAGTCCTACGGTCTGAATTATCAAAAGACCGGAAAGGAGTTAATGAGTCAGGACGAGATTGCGGTCATGGATGGCAGCAAGTGTATCATGCAGCTTAGAGGTGTGAGACCATTTTTCTCAGATAAATTTGATATAACGAAGCATAAGCAGTACCCGCTGTTATCCGATTATGACAAAAAGAATGAATTTGACATTGAAAAATACGTCAAGAACCGCAACAGACTCCGCTTTAAGAGGAATGATGTGGTGGATGAGGTATGCGATGTCGGAGAAATCACAGCTTAACTTCTGGACATTGTGACCAGAAGTTGTTTACAACTGAATATGGAACTTTATGATATGGGAGCTTTTCTAAAAATTATAATTCAGAGAAGCTCCCTTTTTATTTTTTGAAAAAGGAGACAAACAAATGGGCTTTTTTACAACATCAGTAACAGGACTTAAAACAGTAGTAACCGCAATCGGCGCAGGTGTAGGCGTATGGGGAGTTATCAATCTTCTCGAAGGATACGGAAATGATAATCCCGGTGCAAAATCACAGGGAATCAAGCAGCTTATGAGTGGCGGTGGCATCATCATTGTGGCACAGACGGTAATCCCACAGCTTACCACACTGTTCTCATAATTCATGGGCGGGATCATTGATAAGATTACTGAATTCATAAAGGAACTGTTGCAGGGATGGGTGCTGACAAACTTTGAAACCATGTTTACCGATGTCAATGACAAGGTGGCACGATTGCAGGGGAGGTCAGCAAAACTCCCAGCACTTGGAACTCCGGTATTTTTGATATGATAAAAACCCTGTCCGACAACGTGATGATTCCCATAGCGGGAATGATCATCAGCTTTGTACTCGTCTATGAGCTTATTTCCATGGTCATTGACAAAAATAACCTGCATGACTTCAATACAGCCATTTTTATCCGCTTTTTTATGAAAGCGTGTATTGCAGTCATGCTTCTTAGCAAGACTTTTGACATTGTAATGGCAGTATTTGATGTGGGAAGCCATATCGTAAATTCTGCCGCATCAGCGATTACCGGAAGTACCAGTATTGATGTTTCAAGTACGCTGCAGACGATGTTCAATGAGCAGTTTTCGGAGATGAGCATAGGCGAGCTGTTAGTACTGGGGATGGAGACCATGATCGTCAGTTTATGTATGAAAATCATGTCAGTCCTTATCACCGTCATTCTTTATGGGCGAATGATTGAAATATATCGCGCGTCCAGAAGCGCCGCTTTTCATCCAAAGGCGGTGCGCGGACATTTTGGGAATCCGGCTTTAGCAAGCCGGTAAAGAAAAGTATCAAAGACGTGAAAAGCGTCACTTTAGCGTCATCCGATTTACCCCGGAGGGAAACCACAAGGGGGACAATAGCGTATCGGAAAAATCGCAAGTTGGGAAAACCATCTACCCACGACTGAGCGGCAAGACGCAACATTGTGAATGAGGAGCAAGGCTAAACTGCTTTAAGGGCAGTCCGAGGCGGGATACTCGACCCGGCGGCGCAGGATGGTTGTATTCGCCGTATGCAGCGAATGTGACAGGTAAAACACAGACCGCACGATACTTATGACAGCCAGCCGCAGTAAGCGGAAAAGGACGAAAACCCACTACCGACATCACAATACGCTTTTCCCAAAGTGTCTAACTGGAGATTGCCTAAACCGGAACGCCGGAACTATCCGACTATGCGTAATGCCGCAAGGCGATAAATTTCAGGGGTAAAACCCAAGAAAGATGACGCTGAATATCCGGCATGGCAACGGAGCCTCCGTAGTAGTCTGAGGGCGGGAAAGCCGTCTACATGGCGAAGGGAGGGGATGTCAACCAATTCATAAAGGAAAGGTGCGGGAGGCATTATAGAAGTCCTGAAAATGTGTTGGAAAGCCTAAAATCCAAGGCGTGTAACAAGAGTTACAAGTACGAGCGGTTATACCGCAACCTGTATAATCCACAATTCTATCTGCTGGCATATCAGCGGATACAGGCGAAACCAGGCAACATGACAGCCGGAACAGACGGCAAAACCATTGACGGAATGGGAATGGTAAGGATAAACGCCCTCATTGAAAGATGCGGGATTTTAGTTATCGTTTCTAACCCGGCAAGGAGAACGTATATCCCGGAAATCCAATGGGAAAATGCGTCTCTGGAATACCATCATTCGATGACAAACTGATACAGGAGGTGGTGCGGCTCATTCTGGAGAGTATCTATGAGCCAACCTTTTAGCGACTATTCCCACGGTTTCCGTATAAACAGAAGCCGGCATGGGCACTCAAATATGTGCAGAAATATTTTACGGACAAAGCGGTTCGTTGAGGGAGATATAAAGGCTGTTTTGACAACGTAGACCATCATGTGTTGATTGCTATTTTGCGAAAGCGGATTGCAGACGAACATTTCATCGGTCTGCTCTGGAAGTTCTTGAAAGCCGGATATATGGAGGATTGGAATTATCACAATACTTATTCCGGCACTCCGCAAGGCTCCATCATCAGCCCTATCCTTGCAAACATCTACATGAACAAACTGGACAGTTATATGGCAGAGTATGCAGAGAAGTTCAACTGCGGAAATCGCCGTAAAATCAATCTGCGTTCAAGAAGAAATTGGATGTCTGCCGAGGAAAAGAACAAAGGCTTAAAAGAAATATTTCTAAAATGAGCGTGGAAGAAAAAGAGGGCTTAATTGCAGAAATCCGGGAACTGCGGCGTAGTCTGAAATCTATACCGTATAGCGACCAGATGGACGATAGCTATAAACGGCTTTGCTATATCCGATACGCCGATGATTTCTTAATCGGAGTTATCGGCAACAAAGAGGACGCAGAACAGATTAAACAAGATGTAGGCTGCTTTATCCGGGACAAACTCCATCTGGAAATGTCCGAGGAAAAGACATTGATTACCGCGGACACGACGCTGCGAAGTTCTTGGATATGAGGGTCGCAATCGCCAAAGGCGAACAAACAAAAAGACCAAAACCGGGGCTACCAGATGGGTAAACAATGGAAAAGTTTACTTATATTCCCCATGATAAGTGGGTAAAACGACTGTTCTTCTACAATGCCCTCAAGATTAAATACGACAAACAAAATGGAAACAAAGAGGTTTGGGAACCTGTCCGGCGCACTCGCCTGTTGCACTTGGACGATTTGGAAATCCTAAACCAATACAACGCAGAAATCCGTGGATTGTATAACTACTACCGACTTGCAAACAACGTGTCTGTACTCAATAACTTCTACTATGTAATGAGATACAGTATGCTCAAAACCTTTGCTGGAAAATATCGGACACGAATCAGCAGAATTATCCGCAAGTACCGTCAAGGAAAAGATTTTGTTGTGGAATATCCGAAGAAAAACGGCAAGGTCGGAAAGGTATTGTTTTACAATAATGGGTTCCGCCGGGACACTAAAGTAGAAAGCGGAAATCCTGATATAGTAGCAAGAATTTTTGAGAATTATGGGCGTAATAGCCTTATAAAAAGACTGCAAGCAAACAGGTGTGAGTGGTGTGGCGCAGAGAATGTGCCGCTTGAAATACACCATATACGAAAACTCAAAGATTTAAGTGGCAGAAAACAATGGGAAATCGCCATGATTGGGCGTAAGCGCAAGACAATGGCACTCTGCATTGACTGTCACGATAAGTTACACGCAGGAAAGTTAGACTGACATCTGGAGAGCCGGATACATCGAGAGGTGTAAGTCCGGTTCGGAGGGGAGTTCTCGGAAACCTGCCATAGCAATATGGCAAGGCACCGGGTTCTTACCCTACTTTATGTATCAGTAGCACCTGTTCCCTGTGCAACCGTAACCAACCGGGAATGGGGAACGATAGGAACTAATTATTTTAAGGGACTTTGTGCATTGGCATTTCAGGGCTTTTTTATGATGGTGTGCGTCGCAATCTATGCGGTGCTGGTGGCAGGTGTGGCAGTAGCCGACAACCTGCATACGGCACTCTGGTCGGTGGCAGCATATACTGTGATTTTATGTTTTTCCCTGTTTAAGACAGGTTCGCTGTCAAAATCTATCTGGAATGCGCACTAAGGGAGGAACGACATGGCAATATCTGTGCAGGTGCCAAAAGATTTGTCCGGTATCAAGACAAAAGTGGCACTGAACTTGACAAAGAGACAGATCATCTGTTTCAGCGGTGCGGCAGTAGCCGGGATACCCTTGTATTTTTTAACCAAGGGACTGATCGGAACATCAGCCGCATCACTTCTTATGATGGGAGCAATGCTTCCGTTCTTCTTTTTTGCGATGTATGAGAAAAACGGGTTTCCGGCGGAGAAGATTTTGTATTTTATGCTCCGGCAGAAGATACTCACACCGGGCATAAGACCATACCGGTCAGAGAACTTATACAAGCAGTTGGAAGAAAAAGAAAAATTACGAAGGGAGGTTCGTTATCTTGAAGAAAAAGCAAAAGGCAGAACCGGAAAGCCGCAGAAAAAGCAGTTATAAAGGCAATAGCAGGAACAACAGTAAAAGTGGCGGTCTTACCTTTTCAGAAAAGAAGCGTCTTATACAGTTAAAGCATATTTTATCGGGAAAGAGCATTGAGAAAGAAAAGCCGACTACCGCACAAAGGACGATCACTTTTGAAAAGATGTTCCGTGACGGTATCTGTCAGGTCAGCTACCGTTATTATACAAAGATGGTGGAATTTTTTGATATAAACTATGAGCTTCTGGAAGTGGATGACCAGGCGGACATACTGGCACAGTACAGCAAGCTTATCAATTATTTTGATCCGTCTGTGAGGTTTGAACTGGTGCTTTTCAACAGGCAGGTCAACGAGCAGATGCTTACAGAACAGTTTGACATTCCGTGGCAGGAGGATGATTTTAACGACATCCGTGAGGAATACACGGAGATGTTAAAGAAGCAGGCGGCAAAGGGCAACAACGGTATCATCAAATCAAAATATCTGATTTTTGGTGTAGAAAGCAACGGCTACAAGGAAGCCAAGAGCCGCCTTAACAACATTGAAAAAGATGTAATACGGAACTTAAACAACATAGGAACCCTTGCGAGGGGACTGGACGGAAAGGAAAGACTGCGCATCCTGCATGAATATTTTAATCAGGATACCATGGAGCCTTTCCGTTTTTCATTTAAGGATTTGGCAGAATCCGGTAAGTCGGTCAAGGACTATATTGCACCGCCGGGGTTTGATTTCCGCTATCCGAACCGCTTCAAGTCGGGAAATATGTATGGCTGTGTGTCCTATCTGGATATTATCGCACCGAAGTTTACGGACGAGCTGATCAAGCATCTTCTGGATATTGATGCTAATCTTACGATTTCCATGCACATGCAGACGGAAGATCCGGTAAAGGCAATCAAGAAGTTAAAAGCGGTCATTTCCAATATCCAGAAGATGAAGATTGAGGAGCAGAAAAAGGCAGTCCGGAGCGGCTACGATATGGATATTCTTCCAACGGATATTGTGACCTATGAAAAGGATACGCTGGAATTTCTGGATGATTTGAATACGAGCAATCAGAAGATGATCAACATGACATTCCTTATTACCTGTTATGGCAGAACCAAGCGGGAACTGGAGAGCTTAATGCAGAGAGTGTCCGGTATCATTCAGCAGGCAAACTGTGACCTCAGATGTTTACAGTATTTACAGGAGCAGGGCCTTATGGCATCTGCACCGATTGGGTGCAATGAAACCGGAATTGAGCGTACCCTTTCCACAAAGAGTACCGCAATCTTAGTACCATTCTGCACACAGGAATTATTTATTCCTGCTCTGGCAATCTATTACGGATTAAATGCACTCAGCAACAACATGATTATGGCAGACCGCAAAAGGCTCCGTACACCAAACGGAGTTATCTTAGGTACTCCCGGAAGTGGTAAGAGTTTTAGTGCAAAGCGTGAGATTTTAAGCTGTTTTCTTATCACAAAGGACGATATTATTATCTGCGATCCGGAGGGAGAGTATTTTGCTCTTGTGGCAGCACTACATGGACAGGTGGTAAAACTTGCCACCAATTCCAAAGACTATCTGAACCCTATGGATATACAGTTATCCCATAAGAGGGATAAGGAAGCGTTAAAGCTGAAATCCGATTTTATTATTACTCTGTGTGACCTGATTGCAGGCGGCAAGGATGGATTGCAGAACGATGAAAAAGGTATCATCGACGAGTGTATCCGTCATATTTACGATAAGTATTTTGAAAATCCGGTGCCGGAAAATATGCCGATACTGGAAGATTTATATGATGCCCTGTTAGCACACAAAAATCCAAAGGCGGAGCGTATCGCAAACAGCCTTGTGCTGTATGTGCATGGTTCCCAGAATTACTTCAACCACCATACCAACGTAGACAGCGGCAACCGTATCATGTGCTTTGACATCAGAGACTTGGGAAATCAGTTAAAGGAACTTGGAATGTTAATCGTGCAGGATGCGGTTTGGAACAGGGTATCGCAGAACAGGGAGCGAAAGATTGCTACCCGTTATTACTGTGATGAGTTCCACCTTCTTCTGAAGGAGAAGCAGACAGCTATTTATTCCGTGGAAATCTGGAAACGTTTCAGAAAATGGGGCGGTATTCCGACAGGTTTGACGCAGAACGTGGGCGATTTTCTTCGTTCTGAGGAGATTGAAGGTATTTTGGGTAACAGCGATTTTGTGTATCTGTTAAATCAGAATGCCAAAGATCAAGCAATTCTCGCTGATAAACTGGGACTTTCTGATAAGCAACTTTCCTATGTCACCAACTCCGAGCCGGGAAGTGGTCTGATACTGTTTGACAATGTGGTAATTCCATTTGTAGACAAATATCCGACAGACACCAAGACTTACAGAATTATGAATACCAAGCCGGAGGAATCGGTGCAGAAGGAGGACGCAGTGTAAATGGCAGAAAAAAGACAGAAGAAGCAGGCGGCAAAGGCATTTGAAAAAGAGACATTTTCCAAAGATAAGGAAGTGACTGGAGTAAAACATATAGAACACAGGCAGGACAACACCTTTTCTGTGGAAAACCAGTTTAGTGCCAGCGAGAAGCCTGTGAGCAATCTGCCAAGGGATGCGAACCATGGCAGTCGTACAGGAAAAGCAACTTCTGGTCACAGCGTCCAGAAGTCAGAGTTTAATACTGGGACAGAATACAGGAAAAATAATAAGAAAAAATATTACCGACAGCAACAACAGGACACTTCTGGTCACAATGCCCAGAAGTCGGAAGCCGAAGAGGAAAAGACATTCTTAAAGGAAAACAGCTTTATCAATGAGGAAAACGGTAATGCTACAAATTTCCATACAGAGGACGCAGACAGTTTTCAGGACAATTACCACGTTAGAAATACCTACCAACGGTCTGAGGAAAAAGGAAAATATCACAAAAGGCGTGTGCAGAGAGAACATGCACACAGAGAGCGTGCAAAGTCAGAAAATGCAAAGCAGTCCGATTATGGAGATCTTCAGACAAAGGACGCCACATTTTCGCAGGGGCAGGCGGACGAATTTACAGACCAAAAAGTACAGAAGGCTTTTGATAAGTCGGAAAAGAACCGCCGAAAGTTGCAGAAAGCAAAGGACAAGATGCCGAAAAAGCGGCAGTATGAGATGAAGCGTGTCTTTGATGAACAGACCGGAAAAGCAAAGTATGTTGTGGTTCCGGTGGATGTGGAGAAGCCATTTAAACCGGATGGACTGGGAAAAACTGCGGTTCACAAGCTCCAGACCGAAAATATGTATTTTGTGCATCGCAAGATTGCAGAGACAGAAAAGGATAATTCTGCTGTGGAGGGCGCACACAAGACGGAACAGCGAGCAGAGGATATTTACCACTATGTAAAATACCACAGAAAGAGCAAGGCACAGAGAAAGCGTGACCGTTTGGAACGATTGCAGAAAAAACAGGTCACAGCGGATATGAAGCTGGAGTATGAGAAATTCATCAGTGAAAATCCACACTTAAAGGGTAATAGTCCAAAGAAGCAGTTGCAAAGGCAGCTACAGAAACAGCGCATCAAGCGTGAGTATGCCAAGGCAAGGAGGTGGGCAGGAGCAGAAGCCAAGACTGCAAAGGAAACATTTACAAAGACAGCCAATGCTGCAACCGGGATTGCAAAGAAGTTACAGGAAATTGCCACGAAAAATAAAACACTGATTATCACAGTGGGTATTTTTGCACTTCTGCTCATTATGATCATGTCGGCACTATCAAGCTGCGGTTCCATGTTTACCGGAACTGTGACAACAACGATGGCAAGCACATATCTTAGCCTTCCGGCAGAGATTGATGCAGCAGATTTATCTTTTACAGAAAAGGAAATGGAACTGCAAAATAAGATTGACCGGATTGAAACTGATTATCCGGGATATGATGAATACGATTATAACCTTGGTGCAATCGGGCATGATCCGTACACACTGATCAGTTATCTTTCCGCAGTCCATACGGAATTTACTGCCGCAGGAATAGAGAGTGAGATTCAGGAATTATTTGATGCCATGTATTCACTCACTACCGAGGAAGTAGAGGAAACACGGACAAGGACAGTCACAAAGACCGGAACCAGAATAGTAACAAATCCGGACGGGACTACCCGTACCGAGGAATACGAGTATGAGGAGGAAGAAGAATATACCGTAACAATTCTTCGTGTCACACTTACGGTCACACCGCTTGAGAGCATTGTAGCCGGACGCATGGACAGCGAACAGACGGAAATTTTTGGAGCCTATACGGAGACAAAAGGCGGCTTACAGGTCTTTGCTTCTCCGGTTGATTATTACTGGTATTACTATATCAGCAGTTATTATGGCTACCGGAAAAATCCAAACACCGGAGCCGAGGAGCTTCACAGGGGTGTGGATATAGCGGTGCCGACAGGAACGTTTGTATATGCGGCACATGATGGAACGGTAACAGAAGCAACTTACGATTCCTATTATGGAAATTATGTGGTGATTACGGACAGTAAGGGATATACCACAAAATATGCCCACATGGATAGCCTGAATGTATCCACGGGGCAGAGTGTAAAAAAAAGGGTGACAATATAGGCAAAAGCGGAAATACAGGAAGCAGTACCGGAAGCCACCTTCATATCGAATGTCTGTATAACGGGGAATATTATAACCCGTTATTTTATTTTGAAGCAGGAGAACAGACCATTTATGGAGAAACAACGGGCGGCACCGGAGGAGGAACCAGCAATGTGATACCACCGGAGTCCTATGACGATGCAACGGTGCAGACGCTTATGCGGGAAGCAAACAGGTATCTGGGAATGCCATACACCTTTGGAGGAACAGCTCCGGCAAGTTTTGATTGTTCAGGCTTTGTATGTTGGGTATTTACAAACAGCGGCGTACATAACCTGCCAAGAACCACCGCACAGGGCATTTATGACCAGTGTACTCCGGTATCAGCGGCAGACGCAAAGGCAGGGGATATTATCTTTTTTACAGGAACTTATAATGCGGGACGTCCGGTTACACACGTTGGCATTTACTGCGGAAACGGTACGATGGTGCATTGTGGCGATCCAATCCAGTACACCTCAATCAATACCTCTTACTGGCAGAGCCATTTTTATGGTTTTGGAAGATTGAATTAGCGAAGGGAGGAATTATTTTTGTCAGTGGAGCGAATCAATTCACAGCTTAAAAAGGTCAGGGAGCAGATAGCACAGCTACAGGCAAAGGAAAAAGACCTTGCAGAGCAGAAACAGATGGCGGAGGATGCCGAAGCCATGAAGATCATACGAAAATATAAAATCTCATCCGAGCGATTGCAGATGCTTAATAAGCTCAGTGAGGATGAAGTCAGAAATTTATTACAGAAACGGGAACAGGAAAAGGAGGATTCGACCAATGAAAATGAAGAAGTTATCCGTTAAGGCACTAATGTCCCTGATACTGTCGGCAATACTTTTTTGTATGCCGGTCGGGGCATTTTTTGCAAACAGGGCAAATACTGTGGAGGTTCATGCGGAGGATACAGCAGAGCAGAAAACAGAGAGTGCGGCAGAAGAAAGCAGTGCAGAAAGCACAGCGTCCGGTAATGATAACAAGGACAGTTCCGGTAGTGGAGAAAATCACACAGAGCAGTCCACAGAGAATACAACTGAAAATTCCACAGAAGGCACAACTGAGGAGACACAGCCTGCCGCAAAATGCACCTGCAAAGAAAAGTGCAGCCAGTATGCGGTGGATGAAGATTGTGAGGTGTGTGCAAAGAACTATAAGGAATGTACCTATATCAATCCGAGCGTAAAAATCACAATCAATACACCTTCTGGGTGGCATAACGATACCACTAAGGTGACAGTCAAAGTAGAAGATACGATAGTTTCCGGTAATTTTACCGTTCAGACAGTAAAGGCGAAAGTCAGGCAGAATGGAAGCTGGACAGATATTACCGAGGATATGTACATAGAGATTTCCGAAAACAGCACTATTTATGTGCAGGTCACAGACCAGAAGGGCAAGACCTATGAGAAAAATCGCTATATCAAGTGCTTTGATTTTACCAAGCCTACCTTAAATGCGGCAGTCAGCGATGGTCTATTGAGTATTCAGGCACATGATACGGATTCTGGTATCAAGGCAATCTATGTCAATGGCTATGAGTTTACAGAGCATACGAATGGAGCCTTGAATATCCGTCTGCAACAGTTCGATGCAGGGTATCAGTATTTCACAATTTCTGCCATGGATAATGCGGGAAATACCTCTGAAATCTATAAAACAGCCAATCCGTATTACACCGATCCGGAGAATAAGGACAGCAGTGAAAAAGATCCGGCACAGCAGCTTCCGGTGGATGCGTCGGCAACCAAGCCAAGCTCTGCAACCGCACAGGTCACAGAGCATACAAAAACGGATGTGAATGGAAATACAGTTTCCCAGACAGGCAGTGGAACAACTTCAAGCAGTTCCGCAACAGCAAAGCAATCTCCAAGTACGGGAGATACTTCCAAGGATGCAGACCAGAGCAGTGACAGCCAGACCACAGAAAAAGGCAAGGAATTTTACACAATCCAGACTGCATCAGAAAAGGTATTTTATCTTGTGATTGATCGTGATGAGGAAGATGAAAAGGTGTATTTCCTTACAGAAGTCAGTGAAAACGACCTGCTGAATACCACAACGGATAACAGCGAGACACTTCCGAAAAATTCAGCGGCATTGGAATCTGCAATCCCTACCAAAGACAGCGCATTATCAAACAATAATGCTGATACCACAGGAGATAAAACACAGGGAGCAGAAAGTGTTGAGGACAGCACCGAAGATAGCACGGAAGATACAAGTGAGCCGAAAGAGGATACCGCAAAAGCAGATGGTTCCGGCTTTACATATATTTTAATGGGCATTGCTGCGGTAGCTGTGATCGGAGTGGTATATGTTGTGAAGTCCAAGAAGAAAAAGGAAAACTTCATTGATGAGGATGAAGATGAGGACGAGCTTGACGAGGACTACGATTATGAGGACGAGGAAGAAACCGAGCAGGATTCCGACGAAGCATTCATAAATGGTGGTGATGATACAGAATCAGTAGACACAGACGAGAATGACAATGAAGATAACAACAACGAGAATGACGAAGAAGATGGGGAGGAATAGAGATGGAGCTTGTAATTGCAGAGAAGCCGAGTGTGGCACAGAGCATTGCGGCGGTTCTTGGTGCCACACAGCGTAAGGACGGATATTTGGAAGGCAATGAGTATCTGGTATCATGGTGTGTGGGACATCTGGTAGAACTGGCACAGCCGGAAAGCTATGAGGAAGCATGGAAGAAATGGAGCTATGAGAGCCTTCCGATCATTCCGCAGGAATGGCAGCATGAAGTGAAAAGTGATACAAAAGCACAGTATCAGATTTTGAAAAAGCTCATGCATGATGACAGGGTAGATGCCGTTGTATGTGCTACTGATGCCGGAAGGGAGGGTGAGCTGATCTTCCGCCTGACCTACAACATGGCAGGATGCAGAAAACCGATGAAGCGGTTATGGATTTCTTCCATGGAGGAGAGTGCTATCCGTGACGGCTTCCATAATCTTCGCCCAGGCAGAGACTATGATAACTTGTATCATTCAGCATTATGCAGGCAGGAAGCAGACTGGCTTGTGGGTATCAATGGCACTAGGCTTTTTACGGTATTGTATGGTGGCAAGGTATTAAAGGTCGGCAGAGTGCAGACACCGACACTTGCCATGCTGGTAGACCGTGAAAGTAAAATCATGAATTTCAAGAAAGAAGCCTATTATATGGCTCATATCATGGAAAATGGTCTGGATGCTGTATCGGAGCATATCAGTGATAAAACGGAAGCAGAGAGGATTGCAGGAGCCTGTGAAAACGGACAGGCTCTTGTCACTCTGTGATAAAGGAAGAAAAGTGGGTGGCACCACCGAAACTCTATGACCTTACCACTCCAGAGGGATGCAAACCGTCTGTTTGGCTTTACTGCCAAGCAGACATTGGAATATACGCAGAGCCTTTATGAGAAAAAGTTAGTAACATATCCGAGAACAGACAGCCAGTACCTTTCCGATGACATGGAGGGAACAGCGAAAAATGTGATCGAAGCGATTTTCAATTCGCTGTTATTTGAGCAGAATATCATGTTCAATCCAGATATTAAAAGAATTTTGAACAGCAAGAAAGTGACGGACCACCACGCAATCATTCCTACCATGGAGATCATCAAACAGGACTTAAAGGCAATCCCGGAGAGCGAAATGAAGATACTTTCCCTTTGTGCAAACCGTCTGCTGTGTGCGACCGGGGAGAAGCACATTTATAATTCCACAAAGGCAGTGATTACCTGCAACAATATTGTATTTAAGGTATCCGGCAAGGAAGTGTGGAAAAATGGATGGAAGGAATTTGAGGATTTCTTCAAAAATTCCTATAAAACCGCAGAGGATAAATCGGATGCAGAGGAAGAAAAGAAGCTGCCGGAGCTTCGTGAGGGCATGATGATTGTGGTGGAGCAGACAAAGGTTTCCGAGCATTTCACACAGCCGCCAAAACATTACACTGAAGATTCCCTTTTGTCGGCAATGGAGCGAGCCGGAGCAGAGGATATGGGTGATGAGGTGGAGAGAAAAGGACTTGGCACACCTGCCACCAGAGCCGATATCATAGAAAAGTTGGTAAAAGACGGATTTGTGAAACGTGAGAAAAAGCAGATGATCCCGACAGAGGACGGAATGAAGCTGATCACGATACTTCCGGATGTAGTAAAATCTCCGAAACTGACCGCTGACTGGGAGAATGAGCTTACTCTTGTATCCAAAGGAGAAGTTGCTGCAGAACAGTTTATGTCTGGGATTGAAACTATGGTAAGTGATCTTGTAAAAGCTTATCATAGCGTTAGCGATGAGCAGAAAGCCATGTTTGGGGCAGGAAAGAGCAGACAGGAGGTGCTTGGCAAATGCCCAAAATGTGGTGCTGATGTAGTAAAAGGGAAATTTGGAGCGTACTGTACCGGAAAGTGCGGTATGAATGTCGGCAAGGCACTTGGGGTAACACTTTCCGATTCACAGGTCAAGAGCCTGCTTCAAGGGAAAAAGATACTTGTCAAAGGTCTGAAGGGCAAGAAAGGCAGCTACGATGCTTATTTGATTCCAGAGAGGATAGAGGAGTTTTCTTACACGAAGGACGGTAAAGAAATCAAGGGATTACAGTATAAATTTAAGATGGAATTTCCACCGAAAAAGGACAAATAGAAGAAAACAATTCCAAAATAATTTGTAAGATTTTGTCGAAAACTGTCATGTATATAGTGAAGGGAGGACTTTGGCATGAATAAGGAAAAAGAAATAGATATGCTGAAAGAAAAACTTGACTATTATACGTTGGTAGCAACCGATGAGGAATTTGATGCCGAGGAAGTTATAAAAATTGTAAAAAGGCTGGAAGAACTTGAACCGACAGAAGCACCGGAAAAATCTGTCGATGAATTTTTGGACGATTTCTGGAAATATTGCGAGGAACGAGAAAGGGAGGAAAAAATACTAGAAGAATTTCGGAAGCAGAAATAGCTGTATCTATGATGAAAAAGTGTGGTATTATGAGAGAAAGAAATTTACAAATCGGAAATTGAAACAGTTAGATAACTTGAATTTAACAAAGGAGTGTGAATGTATGAAAAAATTGATAGCATTAGTTCTAACATTGGCTTGTGTCCTTGCTTTGACAGGATGTGGTAAGAATGATACCCACTAAAAATCAAAATTGTTGTCCCTGGAAGTACCGAAGAAATTGTTTATCAAGAGGATTTTGTCTATTCCGATGAGGAAATCTCCCGATAGGCAAACAAGATTACAATTTATTCTGGCGATGGATTAGGGCGATACAGAGGTGGTGTTAAAACCAATTAGTGTCAAGGAAGAAAAATGCATACGAGCCAACATATCTTACCCCAGGAATGCCAGTTGAAATGGATGTAGAAAAAGGCGCTTGGTTTAAGGTAGGTATAAATATGCAAAACAACACTGATACCGACAAAATCGTTTATGTTGAGATTGAAGGTGTCGAAGTAAGAATTGAGTAAATTCAAGTTTGTCGGTGCAACACTAATACCACACATAACTAAAATAACAACACAGCGTCAGAGCGTATGGGAAAACCTGTACGCTCTAATTTTTTATCAAAAAATGGAGGAAAACACATGGAAGAAACAAATGTAACAATGACAGCAGAGGAAATGCAGGGTGAGCCTGCGGCAAAGGAAAATGAGACAAAGGCGGAGAAGTTTATCCGTATTGGTGAGTACCGCATGAATAAGGCGGTGGATGCCATTGGCAGACTGGAAAATCTTGCAAATCGCAGTTCCTATGAATACACACAGGAACAGGTAGACGCTATGTTTCAGGCATTAGAGGGGAGGGTTGTGGAAGTTAAGGCAAGGTTTATGCCTAAGAAAGCGGCTGAGAGTAAGACTTTCAGCTTTGGTACAACAGAATAGGAATGTAACGGGAAGTAAGGGAAAGGCAGTCATGTAGTGTATGTGGCTGCCTTTTTGTCGTATCTATGACAGGAAGGAGAACTGTGTGAGAAAATATGATTTTATATCGGCTCTGGCAAAAGAGACAGCAGCCGAGGTTGTCAAAAATCGTGAGGAATGGATGAAATACCTGACTACAGCGGCAAGGCTGTATAAGTATCCGTTCCGGGAACAGCTTTTGATCTATGCACAAAGACCGGACGCAACAGCGTGTGCTTCCATAGAACTGTGGAATGAGCGGATGCACTGCTGGGTAAACAAAGGGGCAAAGGGTATTGCACTTCTGGACGAGGACGAAGCACATGGCAAGCGTCTGAAATATGTTTTTGATGTTTCAGATGTCCATGCGGCAAGGAGAATCGGACGGTATCCGGAACTCTGGGAATTACATGAGGAACATAAGGAAGATGTAATTAAGCGTCTAGAGCAGACTTATGGTGCTACCGATGATAAGAAGCTGTTTGAAGAAAGACTTATTGAGATAGCTGAGAGGATTGCGGCAGATTATTATGAGGAATTGTTGCCGGATTTGCAGTACATGATCGAGGGCAGCTTCCTAGAAGGACTGGACGAGCAGAATGTCGGTATCCGTTTAAGAGATACTTTATCTGAGAGTATTTCTTTTACACTTTTATCTGCCTGCGGTGCAGATATGCAGGAGTATGGTTCGGAGTTTGCTTTTGATTTTATCCATGAATTTAATTCCATGAACACCCTTGCGGTATTTGGAGATGCAGCTAATGAACTTGCAAAACCGGTACTTTTAGAAATTGGAAGAACCATAAGGGCATATAACAGAAGCCACGAACAGGAACAAACAGAAAATTTATCGCAGAAAGGACTTGCAAATACTTCTGAAATAGACTACAATGCGTTAAAGCGTGAAAACAGGAGCGGACATGAGGAATATAGTGACAACAATCCAAACAGCGTAGAAAGGGGCAATAGCGATGAATCTGACATACGAAAAGAACGGAGATTATCTGATCCCGACATTACAGGCGGACAATCAGCCGGAGGGAACCGTAACGAAGTACGGAATGATGAGAGAGACTTATCTGAAGGAGAACCACAGGGGCGTGTACTCAGCGTTTCTTCTGAAAGGGACATTGAAAGAACACCTGCTGACCATTCAGAAGCAGGCAGAGGAGAGAATGGAGAAGCTGACAAGCCAGATGGCGGCAACCGAGGGAGTGACAGAACAGCTCAAGGAAACCGATCAGATGCTTTGGGTAGCGAAGATGAACAGCATTCGGAACCGAGCAGAGGAAGTGGTTCTGGGAGAACTGGTTTACAGTCTGTAACAGACACAGATGATCTTCTCCGGGGAGAAGCACCGGAACCCACCTTTACACAACTCAGCCTGTTTCCTTCTTTTGAGGAGCAGGTCGGAACAGTCGCAGCAGCGGAAGCAAGTATGAAATATACCATGCCCGCTGCTTTTTCTTTGCCACAGAATGAGCTTGAAACCATTTTAAGGAGTGGCGGAGGAAAACAGCACAGCAGAAAGCGTATCTATGCCAAGTATCAGCAGGGTAAGGCACCGGAAGAAATGGCAGAATTTTTAAAGAACGAGTATAAGACCACCGGAAAAGGTTTTGAGTTTGACGGAAATCCTGTTTCACTGTGGTTTGATGAAATGGGTATGCGTATCGGTTACGGTACATCGGCAAAAGAAAATACCCTTGCAGTGATGAGCTGGAGCGAAGTGGAGAGCCATATCCGTGTTATGGTGGAGAATGGTACTTATATGAGTGCCAGTGAAGTATTCCTTGTGAATGCGGTGGAGCGTGAGAGAATTGCTACGGACATTAACAATTTCTTCCGTGATGGTATATCGGAAATGCCGGAGAATCTGGAGCTTAAATTTTCTGACTACCCGGCAAGCATGGAAAGGCTATGCGAGCTTTTATCAACAACTGAGGGCAGAGAACTGATTAAGAATGAGCTTGAAAAGGCAAAGGAACAGCTTGACAGCGGAGAAAAGCAGATTAAATGGCGGTATGTGAAAAGACCGGATTATTTATTAGAACAGCTTGCGGATTTAGGTGTGGAAAAGAAAGAATTTCCGGCACCTGATACGGTTGAGGTAAGGAATGAGGACTTCATCACACAGGACGAGATTGATTACAGGCTGACAGGAGGAAGCGGCTTTGAACATGGAAAATTCCGTATCTATGAGTATTTCATGGAAGGGCATGACAAGAAAGAAACAGTTGCTTTTCTGAAAAATGAATATGGTACGGGCGGCAGCTCCCACGCACTTCCAGGAAGTGACAGAGCGCACGAGGATCACGATGCCAAAGGTATCCGTCTGGAGAAAGGTAACTATGGCAATCCTTACGCAAAGGTGCTTTTAAACTGGAATGTAGTAGAGAAACGTATCCGGGAGCTTGTGCAGGCAGATAAATACCTTTCGCCGGAGGGAAAGGAAGCCTATGCACAGTATAAACAGGAACAGGCAGAGAAAGCCATGCAAAAAGAACAGGCGAAGTTGGAGCGTGGTGTAACCAATCAGGAATTAGATAGAGAAACAGGAACTGTTGCTGAAGGAGAACCAAAAGCACCAGAAACCGGAAAAACAGACATAGAGCAGTTAAATAAAAGGCTGTCTGAAATGTCGGCTGTGGTTAAAATCTGCGGAGCATTAGACCGGAAAGATGTGGTTGGCTGGAACGAGGAAACACAGGCGGTCACGATTACTGACTATGAGCGTACTTTAGAAGGAAAAGAGGTCTATGATTTCCTTTTTGCAGAAGCGGCAGACTATGTAATGATGCAGACAATCAGTGGCGAAACAGAAAAAGCTCTGGAGATGGACGGTCTGTTAAAGGATGCCAGACAGTATGCGTCACGTTATGAGGGAGAGCCTTCCATAGAGCAGACAGAAGAACAGCCTTTGACTGCGGATGATGTTCAAAACCTTGTATTGATAGACCGGGAATATATCAGAGGTACACGAACAACAGTCTATGATTTTGAGTGTGATATTCGTGGGGAACATGATAAGCTGCAATATACGCTTGAGTACCATGATGACGGAGAAGGCTTTACCATTCATACGGAGAAGAATGATATTTGGGAACGTATGCCGGAGCCTGAACTGGCACGATTGGAGGGTATTCTTGGCAGGGAAGCATTATATTTTAAGTACCATGATAAAATAGCCGGGGCAAAGAGCCTTGAGGACATGGAGGAGATTCGCTTCAGCATTATGGAAGAAGAATCTCCTTATTTTTCTGCTGTTTCCCAAAGAGTATGGGGTGAATATGAACAGAAAAATGAAGAATTGTCCAATCCAATGCAAGAAAGTGAAGTGATTGCCGAACCAGAGCCGCAGAATGAAGCAGAAGCGCCAAAGGAACAGCCACAGATTGACAAATCGGGTGCAGTCAACTTCCACATTGCTCCGGAAACAGAGGAAAGTGCCGGAAAAGGCTTTGCGGCAAAAGAAAAATTCCGTCAGAACGTGGAAGCTATCAGAACGCTTGAAAAGATTGAGAGCGAAAACCGTATTGCCACACCAGAAGAACAGGAGATTTTAGCAAAATATGTGGGCTGGGGTGGTCTTGCTGATGCCTTTGATGAAACCAAAACGAATTGGGCAAGTGAATATCAGGAATTAAAGAGCCTGTTGTTAGCCGAGGAATACGATTCAGCAAGGGAAAGCACCTTAAATGCCCACTATACAAGCCCTGTAATCATCAAAGCAATTTATGATGCGATGGAAAGAATGGGATTTTCAAAAGGCAACATCTTGGAGCCGGCAATGGGTATTGGAAACTTTTCGGTATGCTGCCGGAGAATATGCAGGAGAGCAGGCTTTATGGTGTGGAGCTGGACGGAATTACCGGAAGAATTGCAAGGCAGCTATACCCGAATGCCGATGTGAAGATCACAGGCTTTGAAAAGACTGACTATCCAAATGATTTCTTTGATGTGGCAATCGGAAACGTGCCTCGGTCAGTACAAGGTGGCAGACAGAGCCTATGATAAGCATAACTTCCTCATACACGATTACTTTTTCGCCAAAGCCTTAGATAAGGTCAGACCGGGCGGTGTAGTGGCATTTGTCACCTCAAAGGGAACAATGGATAAGAAAAGTCCGGAAGTCAGAAAGTACCTTGCGCAGAGAGCGGAGCTTCTTGGAGCAATCAGGCTTCCCAACACAGCCTTTAAGGAAAATGCGGGGACGGAGGTCACTTCGGACATTCTTTTCTTAAAGAAGCGTGACAGAGTAATCGACACCCTGCCGGATTGGGTGCATCTTTGTGAAAATGAAGATGGTATAGCCATGAACCAGTATTTTGCAGACCACCCGGAAATGATCATGGGAAAAATGGAAATGGTCAGCGGGCAGTTTGGTATGGAAGCCACCTGTACACCGGATACAGCCATTCCTCTATCCAAGCAGCTTGAAAAGGCTATATCCCATATCGAGGGCAGCATCGACGAGGTAGAGTTTGATGAGCTTGACGATGAGTTGGCAAGAGAAGCCATTCCCGCCGATCCAGGCGTGAAGAATTACAGTTACACTATCGTGGACGAGAGGGTGTATTACCGGGAAAATTCCATTATGAAGCCTGTGGACGTATCAGAAACGATGGAGCAGCGTATGAAAGGCATGGTGCAGATTCGTGACTGTACACAGGAGCTGATTGATTATCAGTTGAACGAATATCCGGAAGATATGATTAAGAGCAAGCAGGCAGAGCTTAATGAGCTGTATGATGCGTTTTCCAAGAAATACGGTCTGATCAATTCACAGACCAATAAGAGAGCGTTTAATCAAGACTCAAGCTATTGTCTGCTTTGTTCATTGGAAAAGCTTGACGATGAGGGCAACTTCAAAGGCAAGGCGGATATGTTTTCTAAGAGAACCATTAAAAAGGCAGAGGTTGTCACAAGCGTGGATACCGCAAGCGAAGCGCTGGCGGTGTCATTAGGGGAAAAGGCAAGGGTAGACCTAGCCTATATGTCGGAGCTTATGGGAAAAAGCGAGGAAGATGCGGCAAAGGAACTTGCCGGAATCATTTTTCAGAATCCGGTTACAGAAAAGTGGGAAACCGCAGACGAGTATTTAAGTGGCAATGTCAGGGAGAAGCTGGCAACCGCAAGGGTATTTGCAGAGAACCGTCCGGAGTTTGCAATCAATGTCACAGCCCTTGAGGGCGTTCAGCCCAAGGAGCTTGATGCAAGCGAGATTGAGGTGCGTATCGGTGCCACATGGATAGATCCGAAGTACATCGAGGATTTCATGCGGGAAACCTTTGAAACACCGGATTACCTTTTTGACCGTAACCTTGTAGGGGTGCAGTATTCCTATGTGACAGGACAATGGAATGTAAAGGGTAAAAATGCGGATCGTGGCAATGCTCTTGTCAACATGACCTACGGAACGAGCCGGGCAAATGCCTACCGTATTCTGGAGGATTCCTTAAACCTTCGTGATACCCGTATTTTTGATACGATTGAGGAAGATGGAAAGGAAAAGCGAGTCCTTAACAAAAAGGAAACCATGCTTGCCAGCCAGAAACAGGAAGCCATAAGGGAAGCCTTTAAGGACTGGGTATTCCGTGATCCGGAACGCAGGCAGACACTTGTGGCAAAATATAATGAGCTTTTCAATTCCACCAGACCAAGAGAGTATGACGGTTCCCACCTGAAAGTTTCCGGGCATGACACCGGACATTACATTAAGACCGCATCAGCTTAATGCGGTGGCACATCAGCTTTACGGCGATAATACCCTGCTTGCCCATTGTGTGGGTGCAGGTAAGACCTTTGAAATGATTGCTGCAGCAATGGAGAGCAAGCGGTTAGGGCTTTGCCAAAAGAGCTTATTTGTCGTACCGAACCATTTAACAGAGCAGTGGGCGAGTGATTTCCTGCGCCTGTATCCGGGTGCCAATATTTTAGCTGCCACAAAGAAAGATTTTGAGCCTGCCAACCGTAAAAAATTCTGTTCCCGTATTGCAACCGGGGATTATGATGCGGTCATTATCGGGCATACGCAGTTTGAAAAGATACCGCTTTCAATGGAAAGACAGGCTACCATGATTGAGCGGCAGATAACGGAAATAGAAATGGCAATCGAAGCGGTCAAGGCGGAAAAGGGAGAGCGTTATACCATTAAGCAGATGGAAAAAACAAAAAAATCATTAGACGCAAGGCTGAGCCGATTGAACGATACTTCCCGCAAGGACAATGTAGTAACATTTGAACAGCTTGGTGTTGACAGGCTGTTTGTAGATGAGAGCCACAATTATAAGAACCTTTTCTTATACACCAAGATGCGAAACGTGGCGGGTATTGCACAGACAGAAGCACAGAAGTCTTCGGATATGTTTGCAAAGTGTCAGTATATGGACGAGCTGACAGGCGGCAAGGGCATTACCTTTGCCACAGGTACGCCGATTTCCAACAGCATGACGGAGCTTTATACGAATATGCGTTATCTGCAATACAATACGCTCCAGAAACTCGGTCTTGGCAATTTCGACAGTTGGGCGGCTACTTTCGGGGAAACACAGACCGCCATAGAGCTTGCACCGGAGGGAACCGGCTACCGGGCAAAGACAAGGTTTGCCAAGTTTTTCAATCTGCCGGAGCTGATTTCACTATTCAAGGAAAGTGCGGATATTCAGACACCGGATATGCTAAAGCTGCCTGTACCGGAAGCAGAGTACGAGAACGTGGTGCTAAAGCCGAGCGAGTATCAGAAAGAAATGGTACAGTCCCTTGCGGATCGTGCGGAGACTGTTCGTGATAGGAAGGTAGAGCCACACGTTGACAATATGCTCAAAATCACCAATGACGGTAGAAAACTTGCATTAGACCAGCGTTTAATCAACGATATGCTTCCCGATGAGGATAATTCCAAATCCACCACCTGTGTGGACAAGGCATTTGAGATATGGGAGGAAACAAAGGAACAGAAGTCGGCACAGCTTATCTTCTGTGACTTATCGACACCGAAAGGAGATGGTACATTCAATGTTTATGAGGACATTCGCAACAAGCTGAAAGAAAAGGGTGTCCCACCGGAAGAAATCGCATTTATCCATGATGCCAATACGGAGAAAAGAAAAGCGGAGCTGTTTGCAAAGGTAAGAAGCGGACAGGTTCGTTTTTGTTGGTTCTACTCGCCAAAATGGGAGCCGGAACCAACGTACAGGACAGACTGACTGCATTACATCATCTGGATGTGCCCTGGCGTCCGTCTGACATTGAACAGCAGGAAGGTCGTATTTTACGACAGGGCAATATGAATGATAAGGTCAAGATTTTCCGGTATGTGACGGAAGGCACCTTCGACAGCTATTCATGGCAGCTCATTGAGAACAAGCAGAAGTTTATCGGGCAGATCATGACGAGCAAGTCCCCGGTGCGTTCCTGTGAGGACATTGACGAAGCGGCGCTCTCTTATGCAGAGGTCAAAGCACTTGCAACCGGAAACCCTTACATTAAGGAGAAGATGGATTTGGATATACAGGTTTCAAAGCTGAAGCTCTTAAAGGCAAACCACACAAGCCAGCGTTACCGTCTGGAGGACAATATCGCAAAGCATTACCCGATGCAGATCACAGCCTTAAAAGAAAGGCTTGAGGGATACCGGGCGGACATTCAGACCTATGCGGCGCATAAGCCTGTGGATAAGGACGCTTTTTCCATGAAGATAGGAAACCGTACCTATACGGACAAAAAGGAAGCGGGTGCGGCGTTGATTGATATGTGCCGGAGTGCCAAACAGCCAAACATGGCGGTCACAATCGGAGAATATCAGGGCTTTAAGATGAGCGTGTCTTTTGACTCGTTCTTCTCCAAGTTTACGATCAGCTTAAAAGGAAGTCTGAGCCATGAGGTGGAAATCGGAGCCGATCCACTTGGAAATCTGCAAAGACTGTCCAATGCGTTAGAGGGAATGACCGGGAAAATGGCAGACGTGGAGCAGAAGCTTTCTAACGTGGAACATCAGCTCGAAACTGCAAAGGTGGAAGTTACAAAACCTTTTGCGCAGGAGCAGGAACTGGCGGAGAAGCTAGAACGCCTTGCAGAGTTAAATGCGCTTCTGAATATGGACGAAAAGGGCGATAATGCACTGGATATGGGCGATGATGAGCCGGAGGACGAAAACGGAGAGCAGAGCGCACAGACGCAGGAAAGTGAGCCGAACAGGGCAGAAGATATACAGGCGGTGGCAGAGGAACCGTTAAAGCCTGTTGCAAGTTTCCTGATGTCGGAGCGTATCGCAGAGCATGACAAGGAGCGGATGTTAGCAGACGGTTCCGGAGGGAGGGTATCCGTTAAGGAGAAACTTGCCGAGATGAAGCAGAAAATATTCGATCAGAAGATGCCGGAGAAACTTAATACTAAGAGCAAAGAGGAATGTTTGTAAGGAAATTTGGTACAGGGCAGTTGGGAAAAGACTGCCCTGTAGTGCAGTAATGAAATGCAATAGTATTTCGCACCTAAATATCAGTATTTCACACCATAAAGTCAGAGAGAACCTTTTATTTGCCGATATAATAGATGATGGTTTATGTAGCCTAAAAAGATTAGAAAGGTTTGATTTGAAGTGAAGATTGCAGTTGTAGATGATGATAAGGCAATTTGTGAGGCTATTGCTCAGTTGATAAAGAATCAGGAGTCGGAAGCAGAGGTGTGTCAGTTTTCATCAGGAAAAGAGATGCTGGAAACAGGAGAAAACTTTGCAATTTCTTTTCTGGATATTGCCATGGAAGAAATGTCTGGCTTAGAGCTTGCGGGGAAACTTAGACAGGAGCAGGAAAGAAAGGGATGGGTAAAAAGTATTCTTATTTTCATTACAGGTTATCGGGAATATATGGAGGAAGCCTTTGATGTAAATGCTTTTCATTATCTGGTAAAACCAATTGATGAGGAAAAATTTTCAAAGGTTTTTCGTCGTGCATGGAAAGAAGTGTCTGCTTTAGAAGAACAGAGTAAAAAATACATCGTTATAAAAAACTCTGGCACACAGCAGAAAATATATCTAAAAGATATTTATTACATTGAAAGCAGCAATAAAAAAGTGATTTATCATACAAAAAATGGTAGGTTTGACACTTATGGAAAAATGGAAGAACTGGAAAAAGAATTAGGGAATGCCTTTTATCGGTGTCATAGATGTTATCTTGTGAACATGGAAAAAATTTGTGCATATAGTGCAGACACGATTCAAGTTGTAGGAGGGGATGAACTGATACTTGCCCAAAAGAAATATACTGATTTTGTAAAGCGTTATATGAGATATGCAAAGGACGGAGGAATTGTCAATGTTTGAAATGTTGTTTCCTGTTTTTATGTATTTTATTGACAGTATATTAAGTGTTATTTATACATGGAGTTTTCAGGAAGGTAGATATAGGAAAAAAATAGTTTTCGTAGTATGGAGCATAGTCTGTTTTTTTATTCAGATTGCCATTTTTGAAATGTTGAACAGTAGATTTTCTGTTAATGAAGTTGCTGGAATAATCTTGAATATTTGTATCCTGTTGTTTATGCAGTTTCTATTCTTTAAGAAAGATATACAAAAACAGTTATTTATTGCATTTAGCTTTGTGGCAGGGAAAGAAACGGTAAAATATATTGTCAGTGTATTTAGCATTGCCTTTACTGGATTATGGAATAAGACTTTTGATATTATACTTGCAAAAAGTGAGTCAAACACATTAGACAAACTGTATAGTTGGGAAGACATTTCACTTGCAGTTATAGTGATTATTTGTGTATTGTTTTATGCTTTTCTGTTGTCCGTATATCTGCTTTTGATAAGCAAAAAGTTTGTAAGAAAAGATTATCTGTTACAGACACATGAGAATGTTTTTTTAATTTTGCCCTGCATTGCCACATTATGTATTTCAATAACAATAAAAATGATGATTATATCGGTTGAAAATGGAATGACTGTAATTGTTTATGATAGCGTTCCGACAACAAAGTTTTGATAATTCGCATTCATATGCATTGTTGCTTTTTACTATTATCGCAAGTGTCATATTGTTTCAAAAATTGGTACAGTATAACGAGGAAGCCGTGAAACGTGCCATACTGGAAAATCAAGTGCGGCAAATGCAGAAAGAGATTGAAGAAATACAGGATATATATACAGATATGAGAGGGCTTCGGCATGACATGAGAAGCCATTTGTCAAATATTTCATTGTATGTAAAAACTATAATCGGTACAGACAGTGAAGAATTGAAAAGCTACATCGGGAAAAAATGGAAGAAACGGTTAGCAGGCTGGATTTCATTTATCAGACAGGCAATCCGATTACGGATATTATCATTCATC
>SCPN01000761.1_pt1 | contig 29029 bp, 23 predicted proteins | sample 6106831 | NCBI WGS metagenome assembly SCPN01 (sample SAMN10720447, study PRJNA508395) | human gut metagenome | isolation source: Participant 1, 0 month
GCATCCTTTGTGACACAGCCGGAGAACGCAAGGACAGGTTTGCAGTATTCTTTTGAAAGTTTTGCAACTCCGATCGGCGCTTTTCCCATCACGGTTTGTCCGTCGAGCCGTCCTTCGCCGGTGATAACAAGATCAGCATCTTTTACATCATCACGAAGTCGGGTTTCATCCAGTACGATCTGAATGCCGGGTTCCAGTGAAGCAGAAAGAAACGTCTGAAAAGCAAATCCAAGTCCGCCCGCAGCACCCGTTCCGGGAAATTCCGCGTCGACGTTCGGGAATGTTTTCCGGCAGAGTGCGGCGTAGGAGGCAAGCGATGTGTCCATACGTTTGATCATGACAGCATCCGCGCCCTTCTGCGGTCCGAAAACGGCGCTGCAGCCGTTGGAACCGCAGAGCGGATTCGTTACATCGCAGGCAATACGGAAGGTGCATTCCGAAAGTTCCGGCAGAACGTGATCTGCCGTAATCGCGGTAAGAGATTCCAGTCCGACAGCACCAAAAGGAACCTGTTTTCCTTCTGCATCGAGCAGTCCGAAACCGAGTGCCTGTAGCATACCAATACCGCCGTCATTTGTGGCACTTCCGCCGATTCCAATGATAAAGCGGTGGCAGCCATTGCGGATGGCATCGCAGATAACCTCACCGACACCGTACGTTGTGGTGTACAGCGGATTTTTCTCATCGCCGTGTACCTGCGTAATACCGGCAGCCCCCGACATCTCGATAATGGCGGTCTGCGTCCGGTCGATGATGCCATACGGGCAGATAACCTGCTTTCCGGCAGGACCGGTCACCGAAACGGAGACAAGCCGTCCGCCAAGACCTTCGGTCAGTGCCTGAACGGTACCTTCACCGCCATCGGCAAGCGGGCGCACAACCGTCTCCACCTTCGGATCGACACGATAAATCCCGGTGGCGGCCGCTGTTCCTGCCTGCAGAGAGGAAAGGCTTCCTTTAAAAGAATCAATTGCAATCACAACTTTCATCATTTTTCTCCTGATTTCAAATATTTTTCAATCCGACACTCATGCACCTTCGTCTTCTTATCATAATTAACACCAACCAGCAGAATATCCCCTGTATAAGATGCAATGGAAGCCGGGTAATGCTGTCTTTTAATCTGATCCAGTGCCGTTTCCGCATTCTTGTTCCATTTCAGTTCTACTACAAGCGCCGGAAAATCGTATCGGTATTCCGGCTTTGGCAGAAAGACAAAATCGGAAAAACCGCGCCCGGTCGGAAGTTCACGAATGGGTTTGAAGTAATATTGTATGGAACTTAAATAAGCAATCGTGAGCACACAACTGAGTGAATTTTCATTATGATACTGAATCACAGAAGTATATTCCTCATGGATCTTTCCAATTCCTGCAGCAACCGCATTTTCATCCATAGCAAGTGTAGCATCCAGAAGCTCTGCAGATTCCTGCTGAAAGGTAAGAAGTTCATTCCAGCGGTTGGAAGTAACCGCCGTCAGAAATTCCCGGCGGATTTCTTCATTTGGAATGTATGCCATCTGCGTCTGCTGATTATAGGCAAGATACCCTAGATGAATCAGCAGCGTCAGAACATCATCTTTATTCACAAAGCTGACCATATCATTTTTAAAGGAAGTAACCAGTACGGGAACTGCGGCGCCGGAAAGCATCTCCAGAATTGCTGTTTTCAATCCGTCAAAATCCATATTGATAAAAGGAACCATCGAGTCGTATGTGCTCGTCTCCGACCAATAGCTTTGGAATGTCCCATCCAGAAGCAGACTTGTTACCGCGTTTGGATTGTATACATGGTAATTTCCAAGCAGATAGCCGTCGTACCATCGTCTGACTTCCTCAAAATTTTGTCCGTATTTCTGACAGAGAGCGGAAACTTCATCTTCTGTGAATCCAATATAGGAAGCCAGCGGGCCTGGATTCAGCATGGAATACTGATGAAAATTATTTAAGGCAGACTGCGTTTTCAATTTTTTGATCGGAAGAATACCCGTGAGAAACGCAAGCTGGATATATTTCGTCGGTTCCGTCCCTTTGAACATTCCACGAAGAAAATTAATGTAATCATCCTGAATTTTCTGGTTGGAGGCCTCATCACGAATCAGGACATCCCATTCATCAATAATAATCACAAATTTCTGTCCGGTCGCCTCTTTGATCCGGGACAGAGCGTCGGGAACGGTGGAAACTTCCGGCGGAAGCTGATCTGCATAGATGGTACGCAGCTCGGCCAGTGTACATTCTGTAATGTAGGCCACAATCTGTTCCGGATCGCTGACATTCGAAAGAAACCACTGGATGTCCAGATGAATCACATCGTACTGGTTCAGATGCTTCTCAAAGTCTGCCGTCTGGCTGATCGCAAGGCCAGAAAACATCTTTCTGGAATCACAGCCCTTGCTGTAATAGGCCGCCAGCATATTTGCAGCAAATGATTTTCCAAACCGCCGCGGGCGGCTGTTGCAGATATAGCCCTGCATGGTGTCCAGAACTTTGTTGGTATACGATAAAAGTCCTGTTTTGTCCACATAGATTTCGGAATTGAGAGCAACCTGAAATGCACTGTTGTCCGGATTCACAAATCTTCCCATGATTTCACTTCCCTTCCGTTTTTTGATTATACCCCGATTTTACCATTCCCCCATCCAAATAGCAACGCACACCCCCGAAAATCCCGTAAAATCGCGGAAAAGAACCGATAAAATATGCTTTCCACTCTTGACAACGCTTACAGCCCCTAGTTATAATAAGGCATGAAAAACGATGACGAAGACAGTAGTCTGCGCGTGAACGGTCTGTGGAAAGCGAGCCGGGGATGGTGGGAGTCCGGTACAAGTAGCGGCAGGTGAACATCACTTCCAAGTTGCAGTTCTGAATCTGCGTACCCGGCGCATAAAATATAGAAAGCCGGAGAGCAGTGGTAAGAAGTTGCCGGCCGTTCCCCGTTACAGGAAATGCATATGATAGTATGTAACAGGTGGTTACGATAAGTACAGCTTTCGTCCTATTACAGGGCGGGAGCTTTTTCTTATTTTACGCGAACAAATAAAACGAGAAACTTAAGTTTCAGGAGGTACAAGCATGTACAAGAAAGTTTCAACCGACATGAACTTTGTCGAGAGAGAAAAACAGGTTGAGAAGTTCTGGGAAGACAATCAGATCTTCGAGAAAAGTATGAAAGTGCGTGAAGGAAATCCGTCCTACGTATTCTATGACGGACCGCCTACCGCAAACGGAAAACCGCATATCGGACACGTACTTACCCGTGTTATCAAGGATATGATTCCGAGATACCGTACTATGAAAGGCTATCAGGTACCGAGAAAAGCAGGCTGGGATACCCACGGACTGCCGGTAGAGCTGGAAGTTGAGAAAAAGCTCGGTCTGGACGGAAAAGACCAGATCGAAAAATACGGCGTAGAGCCATTTATCGAGCAGTGTAAAGAAAGCGTATGGAAATACGAGGGAATGTGGGAAGACTTCTCCCATACCGTTGGCTTCTGGGCTGATATGGAATAACCCGTATGTTACTTACCATGACGACTACATCGAGTCCGAGTGGTGGGCATTAAAAGAGATCTGGAAGAAAGGTCTTCTGTACGAAGGACACAAAATCGTTCCTTACTGCCCGCGCTGCGGCACCCCGCTTTCCTCCCACGAGGTAGCTCAGGGCTATAAAGATGTTAAAGAGCGTTCTGCCGTTGTCCGCTTCAAAGTAAAAGGCGAAGATGCTTACATCCTGGCATGGACCACCACCCCTTGGACCCTGCCGTCCAACGTAGCACTCTGCGTAAACCCGGATGAGGATTACGTAAAAGTAACAAGCAAAGGATATACCTATTATATGGCAGCCGCTCTGGTAGATACCGTTCTTGGAGAAGGCGCCGAGGTTCTGGAGCATTATCAGGGCAAAGACCTGGAGTACAAAGAGTACGAGCCGCTGTTCCCGTACGCTGAGAAGAGAATCGGAAACAAAAAAGCATACTATGTAGTCTGCGATACCTACGTAACCCTGACCGATGGTACCGGCATAGTACACATCGCTCCGGCATTCGGTGAAGACGACTCCAAGGTCGGCCACAGATACGATCTTCCATTCGTACAGTTAGTAAACGAAAAAGGTGAGATGACAGAGGAAACTCCGTGGGCAGGCACTTTCTGTAAGAAAGCAGATATGGCCGTTCTGCAGGCACTCGAGGACAAGGATCTTCTGTTTGATGCGCCGCTGTTCGAGCACAGCTACCCGCACTGCTGGAGATGCGATACTCCGCTGATCTACTACGCACGTGAGACCTGGTTCATCCGCATGACTGCAGTAAAAGAGGATCTGATCCGCAACAACAACACCATCAACTGGATTCCGGAGAGCATCGGAAAAGGACGCTTCGGTGACTGGCTGGAAAACGTTCAGGACTGGGGACTTTCCAGAAACCGTTACTGGGGAACTCCGCTTCCGGTATGGCAGTGTGAATGCGGCCATCAGGACTGCATCGGCAGCATCGAAGAGCTGAAAGAAAAAGCCGACAACTGCCCGGATGACATCGAGCTTCATCGCCCATACATCGACGCAGTGACCATTAAGTGCCCGAAATGCGGTAAAGAGATGCACCGTGTACCGGAGGTTATCGACTGCTGGTTCGACTCCGGATCCATGCCGTTCGCACAGCATCACTATCCATTCGAGAACAAAGAAACCTTCGAGAAACAGTTCCCGGCACAGTTTATTTCCGAGGCTGTAGACCAGACACGTGGATGGTTCTACTCCCTGCTTGCAATTTCCACTCTGCTGTTCAACAAAGCACCATACGAAAACGTTATCGTTCTTGGTCTGGTACAGGATGAGAACGGACAGAAGATGAGTAAATCCAAAGGAAATGCGGTTGATCCGTTTGACGCACTGGAGACATACGGTGCCGATGCGATCCGCTGGTACTTCTACACCAGCAGCGCTCCGTGGCTGCCGAGCCGTTTCGCAGGCAAGACGGTCGTGGAAGGACAGAGAAAGTTCATGGGAACCCTGTGGAACACCTACGCGTTCTTTGTTCTGTATGCAAACATCGACAACTTCGATGCAACAAAATACAGTCTGGAGTATGACAAGCTGGCTGTTATGGATAAATGGCTGCTGTCCCGTCTGGAATCCACTGTAAAAGCAGTAGACGACAACCTGGCAAATTACCGTATCCCGGAGGCAGCAAAAGCACTGCAGTCCTTCGTGGATGATATGAGTAACTGGTATGTACGCCGCTCCCGTGAGCGTTTCTGGGCAAAAGGCATGGAGCAGGATAAGATCAATGCTTATATGACTCTGTACACCGCTCTTGTAACAGTTGCAAAAGCAGCAGCGCCGATGATTCCGTTCATGACCGAGGACATCTATCAGAACCTCGTAAAGAGCATCGATGCAAGTGCACCGGAAAGTATCCACCTGTGTGACTTCCCGGAGGTACATGAGAACTGGATCGATCCGAAGATGGAAGAGGATATGGCCGACCTGCTGGAGATCGTCGTTATGGGACGTGCCGCAAGAAACACCGCCAATATCAAGAACCGTCAGCCGATCGGAACGATGTATGAAGAGCGAGTTCCAGCTTTCCGAATTCTACAAAGAGATCATCGAGGACGAGCTGAATGTCAAAGAAGTTGTATTCAAAGATGACATCGCAGATTTCATCAGCTACAGCTTCAAACCGCAGATGCGTACCGTAGGACCAAAATACGGAAAACTCCTGAACAAGATCAAAACCGTACTGTCCGAGCTCGATGGAAACAAGGCAATGGCAGAGCTGAAGAGCACCGGCGAACTTAAACTTGACATCGATGGACAGGAAATTGTATTATTAGAGGAGGATTTGCTGATCGACATGGCACAGATGGAAGGCTATGTTTCCGAATCCGACCATACAATCACTGTTGTTCTGGATACCAATCTGACTCCGGAACTGATCGAAGAAGGCTTCGTACGTGAGCTGGTAAGCAAAATCCAGACTATGCGTAAAGAGGCAGGCTTTGAGGTTATGGACAAGATCCGTGTATACGCAAAAGACAACGATAAGATTGTAGACATCATGAAAAACCATGGTGATGAAATTAAATCTGAAGTTCTGGCAGAAGATATCGTGACCGGAGAGACAAAGGGCTATGAGAAGGAGTGGAATATCAACTCCGAAAAGGTTACCATGGCAGTAGAACGTATCTAAGATTATTTTTGGATGTGTTTTCACGACGATCATTAATATGAAATTGGCCTGCGAGCGGGGAGAAAAACAAGCTCTCCGCTCGCAGACTGCTATTAAGGAGGACGCAGATGTTAAACGCCGAGTTCAAAAAAGAAACTTTTAAGAACAGTGTGAAAGAAAATGTAAAAATGCTGTACAGAAAGAACCTGGAAGATGCTTCCCAGCAGGAAATTTATCAGGCAGTCTGCTATGCAGTAAAAGATGTTATTATTGATAACTGGCTGAAAACCCAGAAGGCAATGGAAGAACAGGATCCGAAGATTCTGTACTATATGTCCATGGAATTCCTGATGGGCCGTGCACTTGGAAATAACCTGATCAACCTGACTGCATATAAACAGGTACAGGAAGCTCTCGAGGAAATGGGACTGAACCTGAACCTTCTGGAGGATCAGGAGAGAGATCCGGCTCTTGGAAACGGCGGTCTTGGCCGTCTGGCAGCATGCTTTCTGGATTCTCTGGCTACTCTTGGATATCCGGCGTACGGCTGCGGTATCCGTTACAAGTACGGTATGTTCAAACAGCAGATCCGCGACGGTTATCAGGTAGAAGTACCGGATAACTGGCTGAAAAACGGCTATCCATTCGAGCTGAAACGTCCGGAGTATGCAAAAGAGGTAAAATTCGGCGGATATGTGGCGCAGGAGTACGATGAGGCTACCGGACGCGTAAACTTTGTGCAGAAGGATTACCAGTCTGTCAATGCAATTCCTTACGACATGCCGATCGTAGGATATGACAACGACGTTGTAAATACTCTGACTATCTGGGATGCAGAGGCTATTCAGGACTTCTCATTGGATTCCTTCGACAAGGGTGATTACCACAAAGCTGTTGAGCAGGAAAACCTTGCAAAGACCATCGTAGAGGTTCTGTATCCGAACGATAACCATTACGAAGGAAAAGAGCTGCGTCTGAAACAGCAGTATTTCTTTATTTCTGCAAGCGTACAGAGAGCAGTTGCAAAATATAAAAAACAGCACGATGATATTACGAAGCTGTATGAGAAGGTTACCTTCCAGCTGAATGATACCCACCCGACCGTAGCTGTTCCGGAGCTGATGCGAATTCTGATGGATGTGGAAGGCTGGCTGGGATGAGGCATGGAGATTACGATTGCACCTGTGCATACACGAACCATACGATTATGGCAGAGGCACTTGAAAAATGGCCGGTTGACCTGTTCTCCAGACTTCTTCCGCGTATCTATCAGATCGTAGAAGAGATCAACCGCCGCTTCCTGATCCAGGTAAGAGAGCAGTACCCGGGTGATGAGGAAAAAGTCCGCCAGATGGCAGTGATCTATGACGGACAGGTTCATATGGCTCGTCTGGCTATCGTAGGCGGATATTCTGTCAACGGTGTTGCAAAGCTTCATACCGAGATCCTGAAAAAACAGACCTTAAAAGACTTCTACGAGATGACTCCGGAGAAGTTCAACAATAAGACGAACGGTATTACACAGCGTCGTTTCCTGCTTCACGGAAATCCGCTTCTGGCTGACTGGGTAACTGAGTATGCCGGAAATGGCTGGATTACTGACCTTCCGAAGATCGAAAAGATCGCTGAGCTTGCAGATGATACACAGGCACAGAAGGAATTTATGGAGATTAAATACAAAAATAAAGTTCGCCTGGCAAAATACATCAAAGAGCATAACGGCATTGATGTAGATCCGAACTCCATTTTTGATGTTCAGGTAAAACGTCTGCATGAGTACAAACGCCAGTTTATGAACATTCTTCATATCATGTATCTGTATGACCGTCTGAAAAAGAACCCGGATATGCCGTTCTACCCAAGAACCTTCATCTTTGGAGCAAAAGCTTCCGCAGGCTATGAGCGTGCAAAAGCGATCATCAAACTGATCAATTCCGTTGGGGATGTCGTAAACAACGATCCGACCATCAAAGGAAAGATCAAAGTTGTATTTATCGAGGATTATCGTGTCAGCAACGCAGAGCTGATCTTTGCCGCTGCTGATGTTTCCGAGCAGATTTCCACCGCAAGTAAAGAGGCTTCCGGTACCGGTAACATGAAGTTCATGCTGAACGGTGCCCTGACTCTTGGAACTATGGACGGTGCAAACGTAGAGATCGTTGAGGAAGTTGGAAAGGAGAACGCCTTTATCTTCGGACTTTCCGCAGATCAGGTTATCGAATATGAGAACAACTACACCTACGATCCGATGAGCTACTTCATCCACGATCAGGACATCCACAACGTAGTGATGGATCTGATCAGCGGAAGATACTCAAACGGCGACACCATGATGTTCCGTGATCTGTATGACTCCCTGCTCACACCGAAGAATGCTCCGCGCCCGGATATGTACTTTACCCTGGCAGACTTCAAGTCCTATGCGGCAGCACAGGAGCGTGTTGAGGATAAATACAGAAATACTTCTGCATGGGCAAGAAGCGCGATCCTGAATATCGCACACAGCGGCAAATTCACATCCGACCGTACCATCCAGCAGTATGTAGATGATATCTGGCATCTGGACAAGATTACTGTCAGAAAGTAATCGGAATCAAATATAAGTAGTTAGGGGACACCTGCTTTTCCGGGAAAAACCGGAGGGGCGGGTGTTCTTTTTTTAATGCCTGCTGGAAGGATTTGCATCCCGAAAAATGCCTGCAAAACAGGCATTCTTTTGACATTCTACGGGGAGTGTGGTACACTGTTCGTGTCTATGAACTAAAACAATCTGAAATGTATTGAGGTGAAAAGATTGGATAAAGCTGAATATCAAAGCCGGCTGGAAGAGCTGAACAGTCTGGTAAAAAAAGAGGACTATGAGGGGGCACTTGCAGTTGTAGAAGCCGTTGATTGGCAGCGTGTCAAGAGTCTGCGCACGCTCGGCATGGTAGCGGATGTCTATGAGGCGAACAAACGATATCCGGAGGCGAAGAAGATTCTGCTGATGGCGTATGACCGTTCCTCCATCGGAAAGGGCATTCTGTACCGCCTGGTAGAGGTCTCCGTAAAAATGAAAGACTTTGATGAGGCGATTGACTTTTACAACGAGTTTGAAGCAGTCGCACGTCACGATAATTCCCGGTATCTGCTGAAATACAAGATTTTAAGAGGACAGAAAGCGCCGCTTGAGGAGCAGATTTCCCTTCTGGAGGAATACAAAGAGCGGGAATTTACCGAGAGATGGGCATATGAACTGGCAAACCTTTACAGCAAAGCCGGAGAGACGCAGAAATGCATCGATGCCTGTGATGAGCTGATCCTGTGGTTCAGCGAGGGCAAATATGTGACAAAGGCAATGGATCTGAAAATGAAGTACGAGCCGCTGTCACCGTCCCAGCAGATCAAATACGAGCATCGTTTTGACTACAAAAAGAATGAAGAGCCGTCCGAGGATCCGGAAGCACTTGAAGTGCGGTTAGCCGGAGAGAGCGGAGCCGGTGAAATGGCTGCGACGAAAGAGCCGGCAGAGACGCCGGAAGTAAAACCGGTAAACGGCGGTGTGATGAGCCAGTATGTGGCCGGTGAAGAAGAAAAAGAAGCCGGTTCGCCGTACGAAGCATATGAGAAAACACAGCAGGCCGAGGCAGATGCAGAGCAGGTGCAGGAGTACGAAGCACTGCAGCAGACAGAGGAGCCGATCGAGGAGATTCCGGAAGAGCAGGCGTATGCAGACAGCACGCCGACGTACCTTGGAAATACGATCGATCTTCACGCAGAGCTTGCAAAGAGCATCCGCGATGTCTTCTCCTTCCGCGGAAAGAAACAGGAAGAGACGGCAGTCGAGGAAGAGACAAGCGAAGAGCCGGTACAGTACGAAGTAAAAGATCTGGAGCCGGAGCAGCTTGATGTAAACGTAGAGGTATCCCCGGATGCCAACACGACAATCAAGACAAGACCGCAGCCAAAACCGAAGGAAAAAGCCGAGCCGGTAATGCCGAAAGCACCGAAGCCGGAGAAGAAATACGAAGAGCCGGACCTCGAAGCACTGTTCCAGGAGACCGCAGCAAACCTGTCGGAGGAAGTTGCGGAGGAAGAAGCAGAAGAGCCAGTGGAACCGGCAGCAGAAGCCGAAACCGCAGAGCAGCCGATGGATCCGGAGTCCGAGGCAGAGGCACGGGAAGCGGCTGAGGAGCCGCAGGCGGAAGCTGAGCCGGAAGAAGATGCAGAACCGGCAGATGAAGCGGAAACCGAAGAGATCACAGAACCGGCGGATGAGGCTGAAACCGAAGAAGCTACAGAGCCGATGGATGAAGCTGAGATCGAAGAGATTATAGAACCGGCAGCCGAGGCTGAAATCGAAGAAGCAGAAGTTACAGAACCAGCAGTGGAAGCTGAAACAGAAGCAGCCGAGAAGGCTCAGGCGGAAGCCGAAATTGAGGAAACCGTAGAACCGGCGGAGACACCGTCCATGGATGCAACGGTTGTCATCGCGGATCTGAAACCGGCAGAGGAGACACGGCCGACCATCGATTTTAGTGAGCTTCAGGCAGCGCTGAACGCAGAAGTGCAGGAAGCTGAAAAAGCATCGGAAATCGAACTGCCGGATGAGCCGGAAACTGCGGAAGCAGAACCTGCTGACGAGCCGGAAAGCGAAACAGAGCCGGAAACCCCGGCCGAGACTGAGCCAGCCGATCCGTTTGAGCCGGCAGGAACCCAGCCGATCGAGATTACCCCGGAGGAAATCGAAATCGAAGTTCCGACCGAGCCAAAGCGTGAGCGCGTATCCGATGCGACGATCAACATGAGCATCGAAAAAACAACGGATGCCACCGTTCAGCTGATCCGCGACAACATTCCGGAAGGAACTGTTGCGAAATCGATTGAAGAGGTGCTCCGCGAGGAGACGCCGGAGGAGGCAAGACTCCGCATCCTGAACGACACCCAGCCGGATAAGCTGAGTGATGAGCAGAAAGCGCTGTTTACTTACTTTGCGAAAGTTCCAGGCATGGATATCCAGATTCTGGATGCAATGCATGGTGTTTATCATTACGCAGGCGACCGTACTTCCCGTCATGGAAACATTGCCATTATGGGCGGATACGGTACTGGAAAAACGAAGCTGTCGGAGGATCTCGTCCGTGCAATCTGTGCTGACTTAAAACTTCCGGCAACGAAGATGGCCCGTCTGGATGCATCTGTTCTGAACAAAAAGGACTGTGCGCAGATTGTTTCAAAGCTGGCGGGAGGTTTCCTCCTGATCGAGCGTGCCGGTCTGATGTACCCGGAGACGATCGAGAAGCTGTCGCAGGCAATGGATTTCCGTACCGACAGTCTGGTTCTGATCATCGAGGATGAGAAGGTCAGCATGAGAGGTCTTCTGCGGAATAACCCTGATTTTGCGAAGAAGTTTGAGACGGTCATTTCGATTCCTGTTTTCACAAACGACGAGCTGGTTACGTTTGCCCGCACGTATGCGCGTGAGAATGGATACAAGATGGACGAGATGGGTGTGCTTGCTCTGTATACACAGATTGGCAACAATCAGAAGGAGGGCGAGCCGATGACGATTTCACAGGTCAAAGATATGGTGGATCGTGCCATCGCCCATGCAGAAAAGGGAACCCGTAAATTCGGAAGACGCATGTCCAGAAAGCATACCGATGCGGACGACCGCGTGATTCTTTACGAGAAAGACTTTGAGTTCTAAATACATGGAGAATTTATGGAGAAAGTAAAACCGTGGCTCGGGGAGCCGCAGAATACAATAGCCGTACTGCAGAAGTACGGCTTTGTATTTCAGAAAAAGTATGGTCAGAATTTTCTGATTGATCCACATGTGCTGGATAAGATTGTAGCCGCTGCAGGTATCGGACCGGACGATTTTGTTGTGGAAATCGGACCTGGTATCGGTACGCTGACGCAGTATCTTGCGTATGCTGCGCGGAGTGTGTGTGCGGTGGAAATTGACAAGAATCTGATCCCGATTCTGGAGGATACGCTGTCGGATTATGATAATGTTGAGGTTATCAACAATGATGTTTTGAAGGTGGATCTGGCGGCGCTGGCGAAGGAGAAGAACAACGGACGGCCGATCAAGGTTGTGGCGAATCTTCCGTATTATATTACGACGCCGATTATTATGGGATTATTTGAGAATCATGTGCCGGTGGATTCGATTACGGTTATGGTTCAGAAGGAGGTTGCGGACCGGATGCAGACGGGGCCGGGATCGAAGGATTACGGGGCGCTGTCGCTGGCGGTGCAGTATTATGCGGAGCCGTATATTGTGGCGAATGTGCCGCCGAACTGTTTTATGCCGCGGCCGAAGGTTGGAAGTGCGGTGATCCGGCTGACGCGTCATGAGGTGATGCCGGTGGAGACGAAGAATGAGAAGTTGATGTTCTCCATTATTCGGGCGTCGTTTAATCAGAGACGGAAGACGCTGGCGAACGGACTGAAAAATTCGGAGCTGCTGCATTTTTCGAAAGAGGAGATTGAGGCTGCAATCACAGCCTGCGGCTGGCCGCTTACGATTCGTGGGGAGGCATTGAATTTACAGGAGTTTGCGCGGTTGACGGATGAATTGTGTAAATAGAGGGGACGCCTCGCCGTCGCCCGTCCGCCCTTGCGTGATACGCATGGCAGCGGTGGAAAAGCGGGAAAAGGGCATGAAAAAAAGCACCGTTGGCGAAACAGTGCTTTCTTTCATTTTTATTTTTAAAGGAAGGAGAGCCGATTTTCTAATCGGCAATATGAAAAAGAAAATTGTGTAAATAATGTTGGCATTCATTATTTATGCTTTTAGTATACGGGTAAATTATGTTGAAAGCGTGTTCATGTTGTAAAAAAATCATGAACAAATTGTGACTATTCAGAGCCATGCGAAATTTCAGAACAAATTGCGAATCATGCTTGCATGAATGAGCACTTTTTTCTGAAATTTCATATGGCGAGAAGCCACATCAAGATGCAGCGCAGCGGAATCGAGATGGGGCTCTGAACAGGGACTTATTTCTGAGTTACAGGTCCAGCAGCTTAAAGGTGGAAATTCCGAGGAAGTTCCGGGAGCAGAGGCTGATTCCGCCCATGAGGACGGAGACATCCTGCAGGTGAGCCGGGAGGACGTGGAGGTACCAGCGGAGGCGGTTCTGGATTCCGGAGGTGATTTCGTCGATCAGACCTGGGATGTAGTTGGTGAAGGAGCTGTTGATGACGATGACGTCCGGGTTGAAGGTGTGGAGAACCGTGTTCAGGCTGATTCCGATGTAGTGGGTGAAATCCTGCATTACTTTGAGGGCGTTGGGGTTGCCTTCCTGGTAATACTGGATGAAGCGTTCGACGGAGACGTTTTCTAAGCCTTCGGCGGCGGCAAAATCGTTTAGGACGGAGGCTTCGGAGATGTACTGTTCGAGGCAGCCGTGGTTGCCGCAGGGGCAGGGCCGGCCATCGGGGAAGAGGATGGTGTGGCCGAATTCGCCGGCGTAGCCGTTCTGGCCGGTGTAGAGTTCGCCGTCAATGAGGATTCCCATGCCGACGCCTTCGTGGATGTTCAGGAAGATCATATTTTTAAAGTGCTCTGCGCAGGCGGCTTCGCCGATGACGGAGAGGTTGGCTTCATTTTCTACGATGACAGGAACCTGAAATTCTTCTTCGAGGTAGTTTTTCAGGTTGGAGTGTTTCAGATCGTAGTAGGGTGTGAATAAAACGAGGTCGTCGCAGACGACGCCGTAGATTCCGATGGAGATTCCGACGAGGCCGCACGGAGTCTTGTGGAGGTCGGATTTGGTTTTGTGGAGGAGGGAAATCAGGTATTCCTCCAGTGAGAGGGATGGATCAATCGGGTATTCTTTTACAGTACATGATTTTCCCTTCAGATCTCCGGTGAGAATGGTGATCTTTTTTACGCCGAGATCGACGGCGATGATGGAACCGCAGCGATTATTAAAAGTAAGCAGAATCGGTTTTCGACCCATGGAAGTTTTTTCGGCGCTGCCGAGTTCTATGACGAGCTGGCGGTCGAGCAGTTCCTGGACGATGGTGGATACGGTTGCTTTTGTCAGATGCAGCATTTTCGCCAGATCTGCGCGGGAAAGCGGCGGATGGTTGGCGATTGCCTCGAGAACCAGGGCGCGGTTCATGTCTCGTATATATTCCTGATTTCCGGTACTCATAAAAAATCCTCCATTCTGCCGCATTGGCTGTACATCAATCTTAACATAAATGAGAGAGAAATGACAGGGAAAATCGGGGATGGGCAATACGAATAGAAAAATTAACGGAGAAAAACGATTTCTAGACAGAGTAGAGAGTAAGGGACAGAATTAGAAATAAAATATGTGATAAATACACAAAGAAAGTATAAAATAATTCTAAAAAATGTACAGATTCACAGAAGATTCACTGCACGTTCATAATCTGTTCATAATTAATTGGTATAGTTATCTCAGTTCCAAAGGAACAGCGTGTATGCAATCACTACACAATTAAGATTTTTTCATAATAATAGCCCAGGCACCGAGAGGTTCCTGGGCACTCCTCGTTTTTGGGGAATTTTTGATCTTGGGACAGACGGAAATCTGTGTAGACAGGGTAGTGATCTTTTTCTTGACTTTTGCGAGAAGCAGCCTTATAGTATAAATATAATAACAATTACTGTTATCGAAAGATACGAAAGGAAAAAAACTATGTCAACACTCAAGTATAGCAGACAAAGAGAAAGCATCAAAGTCTGCCTTCAGGGGCGAAAGGATCACCCGACCGCAGATATGCTCTATACCGATGTACGGAAAGAATTTCCCAATATCAGTCTTGGCACAGTATACCGGAACCTGTCTCTTCTTTCTGAATTAGGAGAGATCAAGCGTCTTACAACAGGAGATGGCCCGGACCGGTTCGATGGAGATACTTCCACGCATCACCATTTCATTTGCAGAAAATGTCACTGCGTGACAGACCTTACAATGCGTGACATCAGCGAAATCAAGAACGTAGCAGCGGAAAATTTCAGAGGTACGATCGAAGATTACTCTGTGAATTTTTACGGCATCTGCGAGAACTGCAAAAATCACCCGGGGAACGTATAGCATCCCCAGGAAGAAAGAAAAAATTAAAAATAGGCATTGACAAAAAGGGAAGCTTATGTTAAAGTAATATCAGTAACAGTTACTAATATCAAAAATAAAAAACTGTTATAAACCACAAAATTGGAAATGATAAAATTAAATACACAACAAAAAGAAAGGAAAGAAAGACTATGAAAAAATTTGTATGCAGCGTATGTGGATATGTTTATGAAGGAGCAGAAGCACCGGAAGTCTGTCCGATCTGTAAAGCACCGAAAGAGAAATTTATCGAGCAGGGCGAGGATCTGACCTGGGCAGCAGAGCATGTAGTTGGCGTAGCATCCGATGTTCCGGAAGATATCAAAAAAGACCTGAGAGCCAATTTCGAGGGCGAGTGCTCTGAGGTTGGTATGTACCTGGCAATGTCCAGAGTAGCATTCCGCGAGGGATATCCGGAAGTAGGTCTGTACTATGAAAAAGCAGCTTACGAAGAAGCAGAGCACGCAGCAAAATTCGCAGAGCTTCTCGGCGAAGTCGTAACCGACAGCACCAAGAAAAATCTGCAGATGCGTGTAGAGGCAGAGAACGGAGCAACCGCTGGCAAAACAGATCTTGCAAAACGTGCCAAAGCCCTGAATCTCGATGCAATCCATGACACCGTGCATGAGATGGCAAGAGACGAAGCTAGACACGGAAAAGCATTCGCTGGTCTGCTGGCTAGATATTTCGGTAAATAATCAGGAAACCTTTTTGGGGGGCGGAATAAAATCTGCCCTCCTTTTTCCGTTGTTTACAATTTTTACTTGGGATTGCGAACTTGTTTCGAATTACCTGTTGTTTACAAATGAACATAGAAAGAAAAAGCGAGGTTTTCACCATGGAAAAACAGACAGGCTGTGTCCACATCTACTGTGGGGATGGAAAAGGAAAGACGACTTGTGGTATGGGACTCTGCACGCGTGCGGCAGGGTATGGATACCGTGTTTTGATTTATCAGTTTATGAAAGATAACAGCACGAGCGAGCGGAAGGTGCTCTTACTGTCGCCGAATGTGACGTTTGTGCCGGGGCAGGACAAGATAAAGTTTTCGTTTCTGATGACACCGGAGGAGAAGGCGAGCAGAAACGGTATTATGAAGAGCAGTTTCCAGAAAGTGACAGAAAAAGCAGTTCAGGAAGAATACGATGTACTGTTTCTGGACGAGCTGGTTTATACGATTGGAAGCAAACTGTTTGATGAGCAGCTCCTTCTGGATTTTCTGGATCACAAGCCGGAGAAGCTGGAAGTGATTCTGACAGGGCAGGGACCATCGGAGGCGCTGATTGAGCGGGCGGACTATGTTTCGGAGCTGAAAAAAATCAAGCATCCGTTTGACAAGGGTCTTGCGGCAAGAGATGAATCGAGCGGTAACGCTGAAAAAAAAGAAAAAGATACTGTTTTGCGGGGAAGATGATTCCATGCAGAACAGTATCTTTTTCTTGATTTTGCGGGCAATGAACCAAAATCTGTGATGGAACAAGTTTCTGGTGATTGCCGCGATAACCTGAGAAGTATCTGGAAGCCGCTGTAAGACAGAAAATAACGTTATTATTTCGCACCGCGATCCGCAATCATTTTCGTGGATTTCTTCACGCAGTACAGACATGTCGGTGCGATATAGCAGCAGGCGGCGAGCCACGCAGCCTGATCCGCAAAGCAGATTGCGGTGAAACCAAACGCACCGACAAATCCCAGGCAGACAATCGTTCGTGCCAGCATCTCCATTACGCCGGAGAAAACGGCTCTTCCCGAGTAGCCAAGTCCCTGCGTTACCATACGGCAGACATTCAAAATACCAAGCATCCAGTAGAAAAATCCGAGGCAGCGCAGATATTTTGCCGAAGCGTTGATTGCTTCGAAAGCAGAGCTGACAATAAAGAGCTTTGTCAGCGGCCGTCCGAACAGAATCATGATGACACCTGCAAACGCACCATAGCCGACACCGACAAGCACACCCTGGCGGAGTCCCTGACGGATTCGCTTTGACTGGCCGGCTCCGAGATTCTGACTGCAGAAGACGGAAGCCGCGGTACTGATCGCATCAAACGGACACATCATAAACTGTTTGATTTTCATAGCAGCTGTGAACGCCGAAACATAAACACTGCCAAGCCCATTATTCGCTGACTGCATTACCATACTGCCGATCGCCGTGATCGAAAACTGCAGTCCCGTCGGAATGCCCATTGCGAGGAGTTCCTGCGCGGCATCCTTTCGCAGAGTGCGGTTTTCCTTTGTCGGAAGCAGGAGCTTTACCTTACGGGAAATAAAAAACAGACATAAGAGTCCGCTGATCGCCTGGGCGGAAATCGTCGCAATCGCCGCGCCTGCGCACCCCAGATGCAGAATGATAATATAGAACAGGTCGAGGAAAATATTCAGGATTGCCGAAAATGCCAGAAACAGAAACGGCGTGCGGCTGTCCCCGACGGCACGCAGGATGCTGGAAAGATAATTGTACAGAATCGAAAACGGAATCCCGAGGAAAATCACAAGCTGATATGCGTAGGCATCCGCGAAGATATCGGACGGAACCGACAGCAGGTGCAGAATCGGTGCACAGAGTAAACTGCAGAGTGTGGTCAGAATGGCCGCAATCAGGACAGCAAGTGCAGCACCATTAAAAATATAATCGCGCATTTTATCAAGCTTTCCGGCGCCGAAATACTTGGCAACCGGAACACTGAATCCCGTGCAGCTTCCCATACAGAAGCCGAGCACCAGAAACTGTACACTGCTGCTTGCACCGACGCTGGCGAGCGCCTCCGGGCCAAGTGCCTGGCCGACAATCGCCGCATCGATGATGTTATACGTCTGCTGCAGCAGATTTCCGATGAGAAGCGGAAAGGCAAACGAGAGCATCAGCTTTACCGGATTTCCCTTTACCATAGATGTTGCCATAAAAAACGCCTCCCCTGCTTAATATGCACGTGAATTATAAACGAGTGCCGTCTTATTCAGGTTCTGGATCATGAAATAGTCGGCAACGAGCTGGCCGATGCCGCCGGTCAGGTAGCCGAGCAGCGTCCACAGAAGAATGGCAGAACCATTTTCCTCAATCATCACACCGTAGCAGTCGTAGGATTCGCGGTACATGCGGTTCGCCTGTTTGTAACGCCAGTAAACGCCGTAAATTCCACAGGTAACCCAGGACAGAAGCAGCACAATAATGTAGTTCGGGCTGTCTTCGCCGTCACCGTAAAAGATGGTGTTCAGGTCTTCCACATAAACATACCAGAAGTAGATCGAGTAGAGTCCGCACGTCAGAAATGTGAGCAGAAGATAGAACCAGAAACTGCGGTTGTCTTTTACATTCATTTGTAAATACCCCCTTTAATTAAGATAGAACCATTGTAGCACGCGCCCGAGAGAAGGGTCAATAGAAAGGAGCGGGTCGTGGTAATAAATGCGCCAGGCATAAACGGCGAGAAGCAGCACGACAAGCACCGTAATGATCCCCTTTTTAAAACGCCGAAGTCCCGCCGTCTGTTCCGGCCCGAAGAAGAGCCAGACACCTGCGGGTAGCACGGCATAGACAAGCGGATGCATCCGAAACGCCGCCTGAAAATGACCGGAGAGCATTAACAGTACCGCGCGGCTCATTCCGCAGCCCGGGCAGGAAATGCCTATGAAAAAACGGATCGGACAGCCGATGCCTGTGAGGGTGATGAAGGCGACGTAAACGCCGAGGAGCAGGCAGAAGAAAAAGAAATCGCGGCAGCGTTTCTTCAGAAAAGAAAGATACGCGCTGCCGCGGCCGGGATCACGTTTCATGGAGTTTGGTGACGGCGTATTCATATAAAGCCTCCTTGCGCTCGCTGTCGGTCGTGAGAAAATGCGAGTACAGAACGTCGATCATAACGAGAATCGGGAACTGCGGAGAGATTGCGCCGCCGTTTTTCAGATGCTCTTTGACCGCAAGCAGCAGGACTTCATCGCAGAAGGCATCGTAATCGCTGGAGCTGCGGGAAGTAAAGAGAATGGTAGAGGCTCCCTTTTCCTTTGCGGCTCCGAGCGCACGCAGCACCTCCGGTGTCTGTCCACTGACGGTAATGCCGATTGCAGCGCAGCTCTCATTGAGCAGAACGGCATTCATTTTCATGATGTGAATGTCGGTAATTGCTTCAATATCCACGCCTGCAAGCATAAAACGCAGCTTCATTTCCTGGGCGGAAAGTCCGGAGCTTCCAAGACCGTAGACATACACCCGACGCTTCGAAGTGAGAATATGGCAGATGCGGTCAATCTGCGCGCGGTCGGCGAGCGAGTAGCTTTTATTCAGCAGCTCCTGATACGTATTCAGCACCTGTTTGATGTGATCGTCCGTGCCAGGCAGTGCGGCGTTCAGACCTTCCTGGTAACGGTAGACAAATTCGCGGTAGCCCGTGTAGCCGCATTTTTTCGCAAAGCGGGAGAGCGAAGCCTCCGAAACATAGAGCAGTTCCGAAACGTGGCGCGCGGACAGATCCGACTCGTCGGTATTATGAATAAAAAAATCTGCTACCGTCCGTTCCAGGGGAGTGAACGAGGGATAGACAGACTCAATGACAGGAATAATCGATTTTTCAAAGTGTTCCATGGAACGTAAGTCCTCCTGGTATCTGTAAATATCTGAAAAAAATTCAGATCAGTTCTTGCTTTATTGTATCACAGGCAGAGTGGTGAATCAACTTTCAATTGTGTGTGAATTGCACGGGAAAGCGGGCGGAAAAATGGAAAGAACTTTAATGACGTGAAAGTAATTTCTAAAATATAAAAATAGTTGAAAATAAAATCAACATAAATTATAATCAGAACAGATCAAAGAAAGAAGGCAAGACAATGATTATCAAAAACGGACGCGTATTTCAGGAAGACGGAACGTTTGCGGAAAAAGATCTTTATATAGAAGGAAAACGTTTCGTTTCCACAAAAGAAGAAGTGATCGATCAGGAAGTGATCGATGCGAAAGGCATGATGGTTCTGCCGGGACTGGTTGACGTACACAGCCACGGCGCTGCCGGACATGATTTTTCAGACGGAGACGTGGAAGGTTTAAAAGAGATCCTGCGCTACGAGAAAGCGCACGGCATCACCTCTTACTGCCCGACATCCATGACACTGCCAAAAGACGATCTGCTGAAAATCTTCGGAACCATCGAAGCAATCAAAGATGAGCCGGAAGCAGAAGTGATCGCCGGCGTCAACATGGAAGGACCGTTCATCGATCCGATCAAAAAAGGCGCACAGGCAGAGGAGAACATCGTGGCTCCGAACGCTGAGTTCTTCCGCGCATGCAATGCGGCGAGCGGCGGAAAAATCCGTCTCGTGACACTGGCCCCGAACATGCCAGGTTCTCTGGAATTTATCAAAGAAGTTTCCGATGAAGTCATGGTTTCCATCGGCCACACCACAGCAGATTATGACACGGCGCTGGCAGCCATGAAAGCAGGTGCACACCATGTCACCCATCTGTACAACGCAATGCCGCCGTTCGCACACCGCAACCCAGGTGTCATCGGCGCAGCATTTGACGATTCGGAGTGCCGCATGGAGCTGATCTGCGACGGCTATCACATTCACGGTGCTGTTGTCCGCGCGACCTTCTCCATGATGGGAAGTGAGCGCATGGTTCTCATCAGCGATTCCATGATGGCAACAGGAATGCCAAACGGAACGTATTCCCTCGGGGGACAGGCTGTCTGGATGAAAGACGGAAAAGCAACCCTGACCGACGGTGAGACCATCGCGGGTTCCGCTACGAACCTGTACGACTGCATGAGAAAAGCAGTTTCGTTTGATATTCCGCTGGCAGATGCCATTTTTGCGGCAACAAGAAATCCGGCACAGAGCATCGGTATCTACGATGAAGTAGGATCCATTGCACCGGGCAAAAAAGCGCATGTACTTCTGGTGGACGACGAACTGAACCTGAAACAGGTTATTATGTAATTTATTATATAGAAGAAATTTGGAGGAAAAACAAATGTTATTAATTGAAGCAAAAGATTACAATGATATGAGCAGAAAAGCAGCAAACATCATCTCCGCGCAGGTGATCATGAAACCGCACGCAGTGCTCGGCCTTGCAACCGGATCTACCCCGGTCGGCGCTTACAAACAGCTCGTTGAGTGGTACAACAAAGGCGACCTTGATTTCGCAAATGTCACCAGCGTAAACCTGGACGAGTACAAAGGACTCTCTCCGGAGAATGATCAGAGCTATCGTTACTTCATGAACACCAACCTGTTCAATCATGTCAACATCAACAAAGAGCGTACCTTCGTTCCGAACGGACTGGAGCCGGACAGCGAAAAAGCATGTGCAGCATACAACGAAATCATCCGCAGCGTCGGCGGCATTGACCTGCAGCTTCTTGGACTTGGAAACAACGGCCACATCGGATTCAACGAGCCGGGCGCAGCATTCGAGAAAGAGACACACTGCGTTGACCTGACCGAGAGCACCATTCAGGCAAATAAACGTTTCTTTGAAAAAGTAGAGGATGTTCCGACCCAGGCATACACCATGGGAATCAAGAACATCATGCAGGCGAGAAAAGTTCTGCTGATCGTCAGCGGCGAAGGAAAAGCAGAGATCCTCGACAAAGTTCTGTACGGACCGGTTACTCCGCAGGTTCCGGCTTCCATCCTGCAGCTTCACAACGATCTGACAGTTGTAGCAGATGAAGCAGCAATGTCTGTGATCAAAGCAAACCACAGATAATTGTTACGATGAATGAAAGGTCCGCCGAATGGGGAGAATATGAAAAAATCCCCGTACGGCGGGCTTTTTTGCGGTTTACAAATTGATGTAAATGTGTTAGCATAAAACCAGTGCATAAAAACAAAACACAGTGACGAAGAGAGTACATCTGCATGTGCGAATTTACAGAGAACACCCCCGAAAACTATTCCGGTTTTGCAGGCTGAGAGGGGAGGAGGAGCGGCAGATCGAACATGGCTTCCGAGAGGCGCACCGAACCGTGAGAACAACAATCTGAAACGGTAAGGCTGCGACAGGTTCCGCCTGTTACAGCGGAGAGGTATAGCACATGTACCTGCAGAGGTTTCTGCCGTGAGGCAGGGACGAAAAGAAGTGGTATCACGGGTAAACAAACCTGTCTTCTTCCGACTACAAGAGAGCGGAATAAGGCAGTTTTTTTATTTGAAAGGAGAAATGAAAGCAATGGAAAAAATCAGACCAAAATATTATATCACCACCGCGATCGCCTATACACATCCGGCAAGCCGCATATCGGCAACACCTACGAGATCGTACTGGCAGACAGCATCGCCCGCTTCAAACGTCAGCAGGGCTACGATGTATTCTTCCAGACCGGAACCGATGAGCACGGCCAGAAGATCGAGCTGAAAGCAGAAGAGGCAGGTATCACGCCAAAAGAATTCGTAGACAACGTATCCACCGAGATCAAGAGAATCTGGGATCTGATGAACACCTCCTACGACAAATTTATCCGTACCACCGATGCAGACCATGAGGCTCAGGTGCAGAAGATTTTCAAAAAACTGTACGATCAGGGAGATATTTATAAAGGCTATTATGAGGGTCTTTACTGCACACCGTGTGAGTCCTTCTTTACCGAGTCCCAGCTCGTAGACGGAAAATGCCCGGACTGCGGACGCCCGGTTACCCCGGCAAAAGAAGAGGCATATTTCTTCAAAATGAGCAAATATGCACCGAGACTGATCGATTATATCAACACCCATCCAGAGTTCATCCAGCCGGTATCCAGAAAGAACGAGATGATGAACAACTTCCTGCTTCCGGGACTGCAGGATCTGTGTGTATCCAGAACCTCCTTCACCTGGGGAATCCCGGTATCCTTCGATCCGAAGCACGTTACCTACGTATGGCTGGACGCACTGACCAACTACATCACCGGAATCGGTTATGACTGTGACGGAAACAGCTCCGAGCAGTTCAACAAGCTGTGGCCGGCAGACCTGCATCTGATCGGAAAAGACATCATCCGTTTCCATACCATTTACTGGCCGATCTTCCTGATGGCACTCGATCTGCCGCTTCCGAAACAGGTATTTGGTCATCCGTGGCTGCTGCAGGGCGACGGCAAGATGAGTAAATCCAAAGGAAACGTGATCTACGCAGACGATCTGGTAGACCTGTTCGGCGTAGACGCTGTCCGCTACTTCGTTCTGCACGAGATGCCGTTTGAGAACGACGGTGTCATTACCTGGGAGCTGCTGGTTGAGCGTATGAATTCCGACCTTGCCAATACTCTTGGAAACCTGGTAAACCGTACCATCTCCATGAGCAACAAATACTTCGGCGGCGTTGTGACAAAGACCGGCGCAGCAGAAGAAGTGGATGATGATCTGAAAGCAGTCGTTACCGCAACAAAAGCAAAAGTTGCTGCAAAGATGGAAGAGCTGCGTGTGGCAGATGCGATGACCGAAATCTTTGGTCTGTTCAAACGCTGCAACAAATACATTGACGAGACGATGCCGTGGGCACTGGCAAAAGACGAGGCAAAGAAAGACCGTCTGGAAGAGGTTCTGTACAACCTGGTAGAGAGCATCACCATCGGCGCATGCCTGCTCGAGTCTTTCATGCCGGAGACCACCGAGAAGATCCTGGCTCAGTTGAATGCAGAGAAACGCAGCTACGAAGAGCTGGATCAGTTCGGACTGTATACATCGGGCAATCAGGTAACCGATCAGCCGCAGATCCTGTTCCAGAGACTCGACGTCAAAGAGGTTATGGAAAAAGTAGAAGTGATCCAGGCAAAACAGAAAGCTGCTATGGCTGCCGCAAAAGAAGAAGAGGAAAAAGCCGAAGAAGCTGTTGTAGATGTAGAGCCAAAAGAAGAGATTACGTTCGAAGACTTTGGAAAAATGCAGTTCCAGGTAGGTGAGATCATCTCCTGCGAACCGGTGAAGAAATCGAAAAAACTCCTCTGCTTCCAGGTCAAAGTCGGAAGCCAGACAAGACAGATCGTCTCCGGAATCAAAGCATATTACAAACCGGAAGATACCATCGGAATGAAGGTTATGGTCCTGACCAACCTGAAACCGGCCAAACTGGCAGGCATGATGTCTGAAGGAATGCTCCTCTGCGCAGAAGACGCCGAAGGCAACGTATGCCTCATGACCCCGGAAAAAGCAATGCCGGCAGGGGCGGAGATCTGCTGATGGATTAAAAGAAAAATAGAGTAAATAGAGAAATCCCTTTCCATGCGTGATGTGTGGGGAGGGATTTTTTGCGTTTTAAAAAGTTAAGGAAAACGTCATATAAAGATTCTGAATCTTATGATAATATAATGATAAAGAGAGAATATTTGAACGGGTTTATCGAATATGACAACAGGAAGGAGGAGCGTTGTATGAGAAAAATGCGGACGTTATTTCTGGTTTTACTTTGTTGCGGACTGTCATTGTATGCGGGGGTATCTTATGTGAAGGCAGAGGAAAAGGTTCCTTCTGATTACGATGCTTATTTGCAGGAAACAGGGATGCCAGAGAATGAGATACAAAAGCTGGATGAGCATGTGAAGCAGTTTATCGTCGATGATTTAAAAAGCGGAGATGGAAAATTCGGGTATATGAAAATCAATGCAGAAGAACAGATGATGAATGGAAGTGCGGAAGATTTTACGGGAATTGAATTTTATGCATCAGCCTTCAAAAATGGTTCGGCGATTTATGTTTATCCAACCTATGGATTCACAGAGAACAAAAAGCCCTGTGGAAACGACAGCTTCTCGTTTTTACTAGGAGAGGCGATCAGACCGTATGAATTTGGCGGAACCTTATGGTACAAAGACAACACAATGAGCGACTGGGCAGTCAGTGGAAATCTTATTGCAAACAACCAACAGCTAAACGGCGCCAGCTACTCCGGAAGCCAGCTGGGAACACCGAGATCTGCGATGAAATTCATGGGAACCACATACTGCCATGCGTCGGTGGGGACGGGGGATGATAACAGAATTTTGATGGGGTATTCGTATCAGCCGAAGGAAGTAAGAGTTGAGTTATTCGGATGGAGGCTTTCGAGAAAACAAATAATTTTTGTGCTGGCGGGAGGAGTTGTTGTAGGAAGCGTATGGTGGAGAAAAAATAAGGGTAAGACGCAAAAATAGCCACCCCTGTCTGCAAACTAGGCGACCATTTTTGACATAATTAGTAAACAGGCTGACCGTCTGTCGGCAGCGCTCTTTTTCGACATCATAGCATCACGCTTTTGTAAAAATGTCAAAAGTTCTTTCAAACGTATTTTCTGAATCCAAATTTTTCTATTTGTTGTTTTTATACGCCTTTAGGAGTATAATTCGAAGCAGAGGTGGTAAAATGAAAAAAACAGTTTATCATGGTTCGGATCATATTATTGAACGGCCGAAATATGGTTATGGAAAAATTTATAATGATTATGGTGTTGGATTTTACTGTACAGAAAACCAAAATATGGCCAAAGAATGGGGTGTCAGTGCGGATAAAAATGGTTACGCAAATAGATATGAGATTGAATGTGATGGATTGAAAGTTCTCAATTTGAATATGCGCGACTATACAATGCTCCATTGGCTTACGATTTTGTTGGAAAATCGAGAATTTGATGCATCCACACCGTTGGCGGCAGAAGCAAAAGAATATTTGCTACAAAATTTTCATCTTGATTATGAAAAGGCAGATATTATCATTGGATATCGTGCTGACGACAGCTATTTTTCTTTTGCAGCGGATTTTATTAATGGTGCAATTTCTTACCGTCAGTTGAGTAATGCAATGCGTCTGGGAAAACTGGGACAGCAGTTTGTTTTAAAAAGCAGAAGAGCATTTGAACGTTTGGAATTTACAGGGTATGAGATTGCAAGTGTGCAGGAATGGTATAAGAGGAAAGCATCCCGTGATCATATGGCGCGTCGGCAATATTTTGATCTGGAACGAAACCGCCGTCAGCGGGGTGATTTATATATCACCACAATTTTAGATGAGGAGATGAAACCAGATGATCCACGCTTACGATAAATTATATCTTTCTGTTGCACAAAAAAATCTTGCCTGCATGCTGGATTATATGGTCAATGATTTAAAACGGCCGTTGGAAACTGTATGGCAGTGGTTTTGTATGAGTAATACAGCGTCACGGTTTGAACGAGGTGACTGTTCTGTGGTAGCGGGAATGTCGGGAGTTGAAATTGCATATGAAGTATTACAGGAAGCAGGGGAACCAAAGCCGGAACAAGCCCCCTCTTATTCTTACGATCGCAGCCCTGAATATTGGACAGGCTGGGCGTTGGCTATTATCAGTGGAGTACCAGTTTGTCTTTTGCGGAAATAAACCAGGCTATTCCTGTAACTGAAGTGCGAATGCTCTACACGCCGTACCATGAAATGGATATACGCCAGTTTGTGGACAAAATGAATGAATTATATCGTGAAGCAAAACCGGAGACAAACTTGAAAGAATTGCGTACTTTTGCAAATCTAAGTCAGAGTGAACTGGCACAGCAGGCAGGTGTTTCGGTTCGGACCATTCAGCAGTATGAACAGCGAAGAAAGGATATTAACAAGGCGCAGACAGAGACCTTGTTGAAGATTGCGCGGGCATTAGTATGTACGGTAGAAGATCTGGTGGAGAAAGTTCCAACTTGATAAAATGAATAAAAAGTTTTTTGTTCAAAGTTTCAGAAAACGTCATAAACTATTTCAGGCGTTTACGCTATCATGAAAATATAAAAATGGTATCATGAAACATTCATACGAGACGGGGGTGAACAAAAAAATGGTCTTTTTTCGAATGCTGCATTCCGATTTCAGTAGAATGATAAAATCGTGGAAATTTTATCTCACAATTGCCTTTATTGCCGTACTTACCTTCCTGAGCATTTACCCTGAAGCAGCAGGATCAGGAGGAAACTGCTCGGTTTATTATCTGGTGAATGCGCGCGGCGGTGTAAGTGCGTTTCTGGTGACGAATACAATTCTTGTCGTATTGCCGTTCGCGCTCAGTTACTGGGAGGATGTGCAGAAAAATTATATCAACTGTATTTTACCGCGGGTACATAGCAGCGTTTATAGTTTTTCCCATGTGTTAATGACGGCTTTCGGCGGTTTTCTGGCTGTGTTTTTGGGATATTCGCTCTGCTTTGGGCTGATGGCGCTGCGGCTTCCGCTCATAACATCCGATGAGGTCAAAGCATTGACAGAAACGATGTCGTTGATGGGATATGACAGCCTGCTGCTGCATGCACCGATGCTTTACTTTGCTATGGGTAAAGAATGGGAGGGTTCCATACTAAAGATAAATTATAATGCATGGAATTGCCTTGATTTAGGGCAATTCCATATTTTATTTTAAAAGAAAAATATGAAAATAAATTCAAAGCATATTATACGTATGAAAAAGGGAAAAATTACACTTTTTTACCTATAAAAATAGAAAACGTGGATTTGTATAAAAATCAAATTAAAATATGGTGATAATTTCTCTTGGTGTAAATACAATTTTAAAATTATAATAAAAGTCACAAAAAATAACATAGAAAAAGGAATCAGTAAAGGGAAACAGATGCAAGGAATTGAGTCAATTTATTACTTAGAATTACGAGAGGAATACGACAAAAACAATTATGCCTGGGTATTTCTTCTGTGTCAAAATATGCAAGAATTGAAGCAGATCAGCAGGAAATTGATTTTTTTCTGATTGATCGAATTATGGGACGGTTGGGAAAATCGGTGGAGAGGCTCACTTATATATTGCCAAGGGACATTTACGATATCTATGAATTGCGTCAGGAGATACAACAGAAAATTTGTCAAAAAAAATGGGAAGAAGCAAAACAATGTCTGCTTGAATATGAGAAGAATAAAAGAGCAAAGGAGCCGCTGCATCAGCAGTTCATTGAGCAGGAATATGCGCAGATTGCATGGCTTCGTGGTAAATCAGTAGAGACAGTATGCGAACATTTGGAAAAGGCAATTGTACAGACAATGCCAGAAGCGGAAATACAGAGAAAGACAGGGATTTTAAGTGCAGAGGAATACAAACTTCTGCTATTTCGATGGGAAGTCTGTTTTGGTACAGATCGTGAACGAGGAGAGAAAGAACTTCAGGAGTTAGTAGAGGAGATCTTTCAGAAAAACTTTGAGAGGACAGAACGAGTAAAAGTAATTCCATATGCTGCATTGTTAATAGAAAAAACAGCCCGAGATGGAAAAGCGGATACTTATTTAAAATTGATAACAGAAACGGCGTTAGAAAACTTGAGAGAAGAAGGGAAACTGCTTTATATGCCGGAAATTCTGGAGCAGTATGCGCAGATTCTGGAAAAAGAAAATAGTAACGCAGAATTTATTGGGTTGCTGCGACAGGAACGTGCAAGCCTTCTGGAATTGGAAAGTGATTATAAAGTTTCTTTTAAAAATTACCGTCTGTTTGACCATGTGGTTCGGAATTTCGAGATTGATGCAGAATTGATACGTCGAACAAGAAATGCGGCAAAACTTACACAGGAAGGACTGAGTGAAGACATTTGTGCGCAGGAAACATTGGCAAGAATCGAAAACGGAAATCAGAAACCACGAAGCGGAAATCTACGTCAGATGATGGAGAAGATGGGAAGGAGTGGGGATAGAATTGAGACGGGGATTCAAGTGGAAGAGTATGAGACGCTGGAGTTGAAGATTGAATTTTCGAAGTTTATTCATCGAAAAGAGTATGGAAATGCAGAAAAGGTACTTTCAAAAATTGAAGAAAAATTAGACTGTAATTTGATGAAAAATTACCAATATATTGAAACAGAAGAGG
>SCPN01000517.1_pt1 | contig 29013 bp, 32 predicted proteins | sample 6106831 | NCBI WGS metagenome assembly SCPN01 (sample SAMN10720447, study PRJNA508395) | human gut metagenome | isolation source: Participant 1, 0 month
AAAGATTGATTTCATAAATAAAGAAATGTCAAATGTTGTTCTTTCAATTGACGGTAGAAAAGAAGTGAATGACAGATAAAGGCAAAGGATTGGCGGAACTGGGATGTTGCTGACACATGATGAAGATTACAAAACATTTGAAGCGTGAGAACAAAGAATCTTCATATTGCGTGGAACATATACAAACTAATCTTAGACTTGCGGAAGGATGTAATTCTATGAAACACGAGGAATTTGATCGGGTTTCAGGATTGAGCCTGTTGCTGGAAGATAAGGGAGTATCAGAATATATAATACCTTCTAGAAAAGGTCTCATAATGAATTTATACTGAGTAAACAAACTTGTCGACAAGATTTCAGATATTAAGAAAAATGGCGGATTTATAAACTTCTTCCACTTTATGATAGATCTTGACCAGGGACCTTGTGTAATAAAGAGACTTCGTGGATGCGGCAGCGGAAATGAATATGTAGCAATCACACCTGATGGAGACATTTATCCATGTCACCAGTTTGTAGGGCACGAAGAATACAAGATGGGAAATCTTGAAGAAGGCACATTTAATGAGGATATAAAGAAAGAATTTGCGGGATGTCATGTATATTCCAAACCTACATGCCGTGACTGCTGGGCGAAGTTTTATTGCAGCGGCGGATGTAATGCCAACAATTATATCTACAATGGAGACATTCACAATGCATATGAACTTTCATGTAAGATAATGAAAAAACGACTTGAATGTGCGATATTAATGAAAGTCTGTGAACAGCTTGAAAAATAGGAATTGACCGAGCTGGAAGCGAGGGATGCTTCTTGACTGAAAGTCAAGAAGATAAAAACTGATTTTTAACTTTACAAGAAAAAAAGATTGTGTTATAGTATCAATTGAAATGCAGTGACAAGGAATAGTAACTGTCGAACGGAATGCAGAAAGCTGTTGGTTGATGTGAAACAGTAGAAGTGAAGCAGGGAACTCACCTTTGAGCAGCCGGTTGAACCGATGAAAGAAAAGAGCAGAACATGCTTTAGTTTTTTATCAAAGTAGATTAGGACGGAGACCTACCGTTACGAGGGAAGGGTATTGATTTTTTGATGTACCTGGTGAGAGCATGATTTTTCATGAATAAGAGTGGTACCGCGTGAGTATAATTATTGATATATTCTCGTCTCTATATAGATATGTAGAGGCGAGAGTTTTTTTATTTTATGGAAATATTAAACAAAAATAACTTCGGCACGCAAAATCAATCAAAATTTTAAGTTTAAAATAGAGAAAGTGAGGAAACAAAATGAAGGGATTTGAAAAGTATCAGAAAAGTTATTTTATGCCACCTGTTGAGTGTTACGACTGGGTGAAAAAGGATTCTATTGAAAAGGCACCAATATGGTGCAGCGTTGATCTTCGTGATGGAAATCAGGCACTTATTGAGCCGATGAGTCTTGAGCAGAAAGTTGAATTTTTTAAGATGCTTGTAAAATCGGATTTAAGGAAATTGAAGTAGGTTTTCCGGCTGCATCTGAGACAGAGTATAAGTTTCTTAGAACCTTATTGACAGAAAACTTATTCCTGATGATGTTACGGTTCAGGTTCTTACTCAGGCAAGAGAACATATTATAAAGAAAACATTTGAAGCCATTGACGGTGCTCCTAACGCAATTGTTCATGTATACAATTCTACATCTGTCGCACAGAGAGCAGGTGTTTAAAAATCAAAAGAGCAGATTAAGCAGATAGCCGTTGACGAGAGCAAAACTTCTTAAAAGAACTTGCAAAGGATGTAAAAGGAAATATTCGATTTGAATACAGTCCTGAAAGTTTCCATGGAACAGAAATGGATTATGCGGTTGAAGTTTGTAATGCTGTTTTGGATGTATGGCAGCCAAAAGCTGATGCAAAGGCTATAATAAATATACCTACTACAGTAGAAAACGCAATGCCGCATGTATTTGCAAGCCAGGCAGAATATGTAAGCAAAAATCTTAAATACAGAGAAAATGTTGTATTGTCACTTCATCCTCACAATGACCGTGGAACAGGTGTTGCGACTGCTGAGCTTGGTGTACTTGCAGGTGCAGATCGTATTGAAGGTACACTTTTTGGAAATGGTGAGAGAACAGGAAATATGGATATTGTGACAATGGCAATGAATCTTCATTCTCATGGAGTTGATTCAAAACTTGATTTCAGCAATATGCAGGAAATAAAAGATACATATGAGAGACTTACACAGATGGAAGTTTCAATGCGTCAGCCATATGCCGGAGAACTTGTATTTACAGCATTTTCAGGCTCACATCAGGATGCTATATCAAAAGGAATGGCTTGCCGTGAGGAAGGAAAAGAGGAATACTGGACAGTTCCTTATCTTCCAATTGACCCTAAGGATGTAGGAAGAACTTACGATTCAGATGTAATTCGTATAAACAGCCAGTCAGGAAAAGGTGGAGTTGCATATGTTCTTAAACAGAACTTCGGACTTATGATTCCTGATAAGATGCGTGAGGAAGTAGGATATCTTATGAAGGGCGTGTCAGACCATGCTCATGCAGAGCTTAGTCCTAATGATATGCTTGAGATATTCCGCAAGAATTATAAAAATATTGATAAGAAATTTGATATTCCTGAGTGTCATTTCGTACAGGTTGCAGAGGGAATAAAGGCAGAAGTTACAATTGAAGAAAATGGTCAGAAACAGATTGTAGAAGCACTTGGTAATGGTCGTTTGAATGCTGTAAGTAAGGCAATTCGCAAGCATTACGACATTGTTTATCATCTTGCAGAATATGAAGAGCATTCGCTTTCAAAAAATTCAAATGCACAGGCAATGTCTTATGTGGGAATAACTGATGAAAATGATAATCTTACATGGGGTGTCGGAACAGATGAAGATATTATCAAGGCATCAATACATGCACTTGTTAATGCAGTAAATAAAAAGTTCTTTTAGAAGTAGACATTGGAACATAAAATAAATAATTATTTAAATTTAAAATAAATTACAAAATTTTAATACAAATTGTAAAGCTGATAAGTAACTGTTAAGCGGATTATAGAAAATTGTAAGATATAAAATTATAACCTGTTTAACTTGTCACCTATCGGCTTTTTATAAAAATATTTTTTTAAATAAGTACATCATAAGTGTATTACTTATATTATATATTTAGATACTTAAGTATAAAATCTGGGATATTTTCCTCGTCCGTGTCAAGAACATATGAAAATTCCTGATACACTTTTTTCTCGGCTTCTTTTAATATTTTTGAGTCTGTTGCCGAAAATTTCTTACCGTTAGCTTCAACTTCATTTTTTCTGATATGCAGTTTTGCTATAAGTGCAACTATCTCTTTGGTGTCACCGTTGTAAATAATGTGCATAAAAGCATCTTTTCTGAGTGTTGAGTTTTCAATCCATTCTATGTCCGTGATTGATACAGATTTGATAAGTTCGATTATCTCTTCTTTGGTAGGCATTTTTTGAAGTAATATTTTATCACTGTCTACAGGGACAAAAAGAGTTGATTTGATTTTTGCATACAGAGGATGCATCACATAATATGTGCGTTTTTTTGAACCGTCAAATCGTTCAGAGCGTACATCATCGATTTCACATACTCCCTCAGTAGGATGAAGTACAACATTTCCTGTTTCAAACATAATAATCCTCCAATTTTTCTGTACTGTGGCAAATAAATAGAATTGAAATCACAGTACAAATTTCAATTCTAAAACAACGGGAATATTCGGTTGTTTATGTAATGTATACTTATATTTTAACAGAAACAACAAAATTTTGTAAGTTTTTTTTAATTTATATACATCAAAATAGTATTATAAAATGCAATAATATATGTTGACACTCATTTGGTGGCTAACATATAATAGAAGTTAAGGTTAGCCTGTATTATACGGATGAAACCTATCTGGTAATTATTAAAGAGAAAATTTAGATGAAAAAAGAAAGCTGAAAATCATATTATTATTGATTTAGGAATTCTGCGATATTATCAATTTTAAGGAGGAATTATTAAAATGAATTTTGGTTACTTCGATGAAGAAAACAGAGAATATGTCATTACAAAGCCAAATACACCGGCACCATGGTGTAACTATCTTGGTTCACCTGAGTGCACGGCTATTATTTCAAACAATGCAGGTGGATACAGCTTTGTAAAGGAGTGGAAAGCAAACGGACGTATCCTTCGTTATCATTTCAATAGTGATGATACACCGGGACGTTATATTTATCTTAGAGATAGATGAGAACGGTGATTATTGGTCAGCATCATGGCAGCCTGTCGGAAAAGACCTTAACGAATATAAGGTGGAGGTTCATCATGGAACAGCTTACACAAAGATGTTTGCAGAATATGCCGGTATCAAATCAGAGGCTATGTATTATGTACCGCTCAATAAGGTATATGAAGTATGGTGTGTAAAGGTTACAAACAATTCAGACAAGCCTAGAAAGATTTCAGTTTTCGGATATGCTGAGCTTTCAAATGATGATAATTATAATCAGGATCAGGTAAATCTTCAGTATACATTATGTACTACAAACACAAGTTTCAGAAAAAATAAAATTTATCAGCAGATAAATCTTAACTGGTACAAGGGTCCGGATGGAAGCAACGGAAAAGAAAGGTTTTTTGGACTTGCCGGACAGCCTGTTACATCTTACAACGGTGACAAGGAAGCATTTATAGGTCTTTATCATGACTATGGCAATCCTGTTGCAGTAGAGAGAGGTGAATGTGACGGAGTATGCAATTACAATGAAAACAGTTGTGGTGCGTTACATACAGCATTAGAGATAGCACCGGGCGAGACAAAAGAGCTTGCATTTATATTAGGAAGACATAAAGAGTCTGTTGCAGATGAAATTATTGCTTCATATGAAGATGTATCGGTATGTGATAAAGAAATTGATGAATTAAAGAAATATTGGCATTCAAAACTTGAGAACTTCAAGGTTAATACACCAAGCAAAGCATTTAACAGCATGGTAAATACATGGAATGCATATCAGTGTTTCCTTACATTTACATGGTCAAGAGCAGCATCTTTTGTATACTGCGGAGAGCGTAACGGATATGGATATCGTGATACTGTTCAGGATATTCAGGGTGTTATTCATACAGACCCTGAAGCAGCTCTTGAAAAAATCAGATTTATGCTTTCGGCACAGGTTGATAATGGCGGCGGACTTCCGCTTGTTCGTTTTGACCATGACGAGCGTGCAGGTCATGAGGGAACACCGGATGACCCTGATTATGTAAGAGAGACGGGACATCCGGCATATCGTGCAGATGATGCACTTTGGCTTTTCCCTACAGTTTACAAATATGTATCTGAGACAGGAAATCTTGCATTCATGGATGAGGAAATCACATGGTCAAATATCGAGGAAAAAGCAAGTGTTTATGAGCACTTAAAGAGAGCTATCGACTTCTCTATGAATCACCTTGGACCACATGGACTTCCGGCAGGACTTCATGCAGACTGGAATGACTGCTTGAGACTTGGAAAGAACGGAGAGTCATCATTCGTTGCTATGCAGCTTTACTATGCATTCACAATTATGCGTAAGTTTGCTGAAAAGAAGAATGATACAGAATATATTGCTTATCTTGACAAGACACAGAAAGAAATCGGAGAAAAGATTAACAAACTCTGGTGGGAAGATGACCGTTTCAACCGTGGATTTAAGGAGACTGGAGAACTTATCGGTTCTAAGAAAGACCCTGAAGCAAGTATGTGGTTAAATCCTCAGACATGGTCTGTTATTTCAGGTCTTGCAACAAGAGAGCAGGCTGACAAGGCTATGGCATCTGTAGACAGAGAACTTAACACAGCATACGGTGCAAAGATTATGGCTCCTTCATATGTTGACCATTACTTTGATGGTGCACTTGCAGGTCTTTTCCCACCTTCAACAAAAGAAAATGGTGGTATTTTCTCTCAGACACAGGGATGGCTTATACTTGCAGAGGCACTTTTAGGAAATGGTAACGAAGCATTCAAATATTTTGAGGAAAGCTCACCATCATCACAGAATGACCAGGCAGAGGTTCGTAAACTTGAGCCATATGTACACGGACAGTATACAGAAGGTGATGAAAGCCCATTCCACGGACGCTCACACGTTCATTGGCTTACAGGTACAGCATCTACATGCATGGTAGGATGCGTTGAGGGTATCTGTGGAATGCGCCCTGATCTTGACGGACTTCGTGTAGCTCCAACAGTTCCTTCTGATTGGAAAGAATTCTCATTTGAGAAAAACTTCCGTGGAAAGAAAGTTATTATTAAAGTTGAAAATCCAAACGGAGCACAGAGTGGATTTAAAGAGAGTTCTACATAAATGGAGAAAGCAGGATGACAACTACATCCCGGCTGACAAACTCACAGATGTAACAGAAGTTAAGATGGTAATGTAATTAATCATAAAATACGACAGCTTTTTTTATTTTGACAGGATGTCATGGAAATGGCTAAAGTGAAGTTGACTTAACTTTTAATATGTGATATAGTAAGTCTCGTTTTGGATTGAAAATAAAATTCAAAACGAGACTTTAAGTATATAAAATTATAAAAGACAGTTCATTAGTACCATCCTGTCTATAAATAAAACTAGGGCTGTATTTATTAGGTATTATTTATATTTTGATAAAAAATTAACTGATTGAGCAAACGCTAATCAGTCATAAGATATAATATCATTAAAGACAGACGGTTTTATGTCTGTCTTTTTATTGTCTAAATTACCTATATTAAAAAAAGTATATTTTGCAAAATGTTCATCACAGCCTAAAATACATTTTGCAACAGGAGGAAAAATGTATTATCTTACAGTAGAAAACAGTTTTGATTCGGCACATTTTTTACACGGCTATGAAGGAAAATGTTCAAATTTACATGGTCATCGTTGGAGAGTAGTAGTTGATGTTGCCTGCGAAAACCTTATTTCGGAGGGGCAGCAGAGAGGAATGTGCGTTGATTTTGGTGATTTAAAGAAAGATGTAAAAGAGATTACGGACTTTTATGACCATGCTTTTATCGTTGAGGAGGGAACTCTCAAGGAAAAAACAATTGAGGCACTTAACGAAGAAAATTTCAGGATGATTTTTGTAAAATTCCGTCCGACAGCAGAAAATTTTTCTAAGTTCTTTTTTGAAGAGGTAAAAAAGAAGGGATATAACGTAAGCAAGGTTTGTGTGTATGAGACACCAAATAATTGTGCCACTTATTCAGAATGAAAATAAAGAATACAAAAACATGAAAGGGGAGCAAAGTGAGTTTTAAAGTTGTTGAGATTTTTGAGAGCATAAACGGTGAGGGTATGAGAGCCGGTGAACTTGCTGTATTTGTGCGTATGAAAGGCTGTAATCTCTCATGCAATTATTGTGATACAATGTGGGCAAATGAGGCAGATTGTGAATTTGAAGAGATGACGGCAGACCGGATTGTTGAAAGAGTAAAAAAATCCGGCATAAAAAATGTTACGCTTACCGGTGGTGAACCGCTTTTGCAAAAGGATGCAGATAAACTTCTTAAATTATTCTCAGATGAGAAGGATATAAGAGTGGAAATTGAGACGAACGGAAGTGTAAATTTAAGTCCGTTTCTTAAATATGAAAATACAAGTTTTACAATGGATTATAAACTTCCTGAGAGTGACATGGAAAAATACATGGATTTGGAAAACTTTAAAATTCTCAGAAAAAAGGATACATTAAAATTTGTAGCTTCTTCAGTGAATGATTTAAAAAAAGCAAAGGATATTATTGAAAAATATGACCTTATTGACAGAGTAAATATAATATTCAGTCCTGTTTTTGGAAAGATAGAACTTACGGATATAGTTGATTTTTTGAAGGACAATAAACTTAATGATGTACGGATGCAGCTTCAGATGCATAAATTTATATGGGCTCCCGATGAAAGAGGTGTTTAAAGACTGAAAAAATATATGCAGTTTTTTTAGTTATAAGTTCGTGCTATGACCAAACTTGAAATGTGCGAAAGGCGTGCACAGGAAGGAGAAAACATGATAGATACAGAGGCAATTAGGGAGCATATCAGGGGAATTCTTGTGGCTCTCGGTGATGACCCTGACAGAGAGGGATTAAAGGAAACTCCTGACAGAGTGGCAAGAATGTATGAAGAAGTTTTTGAGGGGATGAATTACACAAATCATGAAATTGCCCAGATGTTTAACAAAACATTTAATGAAGATGCGGGTAGTGCAGAGAACAGTGACGATATGGTAATAGTAAGAGACATAGATATATTCAGTTATTGTGAACACCATCTTGCACTTATGTACGATATGAAAGTTACGGTTGCATATCTGCCGAAAGGAAAAGTTATAGGGCTCAGCAAAATTGCAAGAATTGCTGATATGGTTGGAAAGAGATTACAGCTTCAGGAAAGAATTGGTTCAGATATAGCTGAGATTTTAAAAGAAATATTAGAGACTGATGATGTCGCAGTTATAATAGAAGGAACGCATAGCTGCATGACAGCAAGAGGAATAAAGAAAAATCAGGCAACAACAAAGACATACAACTTAAGCGGAAGATTTAAGGATGATGTATGCCTTAATATGAGATTACAATAAAAAATTATACAGAGAATGGAGAATTAGAATGAAAGCGTTAGTATTATTCAGCGGCGGTGTTGATTCAACAACCTGTCTTGGTATGGCAATTTACAAATATGGCAAGGATAATGTTATTGCATTGTCAATTTCATATGGACAGAAGCACACAAAGGAAATTGAAGCATCGGACAAGATAGTAAAATATTATGGGGTAGAGCATATCTATCTTGACCTTGAGAAAATATTTGAGTATAGTAATTGTTCTCTTTTATCACATTCTGATGTTGATATACCGAAAGAGTCATACGCTGAACAGATTGAAAAGACAGACGGAAAACCTGTATCAACATATGTTCCTTTTAGAAACGGATTATTTTTGTCAACTGCCGCAAGCATTGCATTGTCAAAAGATTGTGGAGTGATTTATTACGGAGCACATGCTGATGATGCTGCAGGAAATGCATATCCTGACTGTTCGGAGAGTTTTAATAATGCGATAAATGACGCTATTTATATAGGAAGCGGAAATCAGCTTAAAGTTGAAGCACCTTTTGTAAAAATGACAAAGGCAGAAGTTGTAAAGATTGGACTTAAGCTTAATGTACCATATAAATATACATGGAGCTGCTATGAAGGCGGAGAAAAGCCATGTGGAGTATGCGGAACATGCATAGACAGGGCTGAGGCATTCAGTCTTAACGGAGTAAAAGACCCGGCATTAGAAGATTAAAATAATAAGATAACGGAGGATTTAGAATGAGTACAAGAGAACAGGAAGAAAGTATAACACTTTTAGGAAATCAGGGAACAAAATATCCGGACGATTATGCACCGGAAGTTTTAGAGTCATTTGAAAATAAACATCCGGGAAATGATTATTATGTCAAATTTAATTGTTCAGAGTTTACCAGCCTCTGTCCGATAACAGGACAGCCGGACTTTGCAAAAATAAAGATTGCATATATACCTGACAAGAGAATGGTGGAGAGCAAATCACTTAAACTTTATCTGTTTAGTTTTAGAAATCATGGTGATTTTCATGAAGACTGCATGAATATTATAATGAAAGATCTTATTAAACTTATGCAGCCAAAATATATTGAAGTGATGGGAGAGTTTACACCGCGTGGCGGAATAGCCATAGACCCTTACTGTAATTACGGAATGCCGGGAACAAAGTGGGAAAAGCTTGCCGAGGACAGATTATTTAACCACGATATGAATGCCGGCAGCAGAATTTAACTACCGACGGAACTGTTTTTGTGTGGCTGTACTGTTACGCTAATAAAATTATTTTCATAATAAAATTATTTTCACGAAAATACTTCACAAATTGTAAAAAAAGGAGTATAATATTTATTGCTTGTGAGAAATAGAATGTCTTATAAGCAATAAAACGGTGTGTGGCTCAGCTTGGTAGAGCGTTGCGTTCGGGACGCAAAGGTCGCAGGTTCAAATCCTGTCACACCGATTATATTATAAAATTTTATTGCTTGAAAACAGAAGAACGTTATAAAAATCCCTGATATCTTAAGATTTTGGTAGAGGGATTTTTTTTGCGAAAGAATAAAGATAAAGCTTAACGAAATATTGTCGGCAGCTATATTACAGATAATGCTTTGTGCAATTTTAAAAATATATTATGCGTTTTAAGAAATAAAAACTGGAGAAATAAAAATGGCAGAGAACATAAAATTATATCAGGCAGCGGAAAATGAAATAGAAGAAATAACAAAATTGTATGAGCAGGCAAAAGGCTCAGAGTATTGTACATGGGATGAACATTATCCGAATATTGAGATAACAAGGCAAGACTTAAAAAGAAATGATTTGTTTTGTATGAAAACGGAAACAGGGGAGATAGTCGGAGCAATCTCAATAGATGATGACAAGGAAGTAGAAGGTCTTTCGTGCTGGAGTGACAAACTAAAACCATCGGTAGAAATAGCAAGACTTGTCGTGAAAAAGGAATGGCAGAATAAAAAGATAGCAGCGGCAATGCTTGAAGAATTGCTAAAAGTGATAGCTGACAGAGGAATAAAAGGTGCTCATTATCTTGTAGATAAAAAGCACAAAAAGGCACTTTCAGCCTATAAAAAATTAAATTTTGAAAGAGTAGGGGAAAGTACCTTGCCTGTGTGAAACTAATTTAGTTACTATGAGCGTGAGGTATTATAAGGCACTGCTATTATAAATTCAGAATTGAATAGATTTAGCTGCAGCGAAATCTATTCAATCAAAAAACGTATTGATAAATTTTTATCACGGTGTTATACTATTCAAGGTTCTGAAACGAAAGGTTCGTCCTGACGTAAAGGCATGAAAAGTAAATTTTAAAGTGAAATCAGCAGTTATATCTAAGTATATTTTATGTTAAAAGGTAATTACAACCGAAAATAAAGAGATATTGATTGCTGTATTTATGGTGTGTATAAATTTAAGGTCATGTCTTATCCGGACATGACTTTTTTAAATTTACCTAAAATTAGATTTATAAGTAAAACTATTATGTTAAGGAAGTGTGGTATAAATTATGGAAACCAGAATAGCGATACTTGGTATAATCATTGAAAATATGGATAGTGTTTCAGATGTAAATGAACTTTTACATGAGTATAACAAGTATATCATCGGAAGAATGGGAATGCCTTATAGAGAGAAGAATGTGTCTGTAATAAGTATTGTTATGGATGCACCAAATAACATAATAAGTACCGTTTCAGGAAAGCTTGGAATGCTTAGCGGTGTCAGTGCAAAAGCTGTCTATTCAAAAAAATAAAGTTGGGAAAAGGAGATACAATATGAGTTACAATCCAAAATCGATGCATGCAGAAGAATTTATAGATGATACTGAGATATTAGAATGTATAGAATATGCAAAGAAAAATAAGAGCAATAAAGAAGTTGTAAATGCAATTCTTGAGAAGGCAAAACTTGCAAAAGGAATTTCTCATAAAGAAGCTGCAGTTCTTATGGAGTGTGATATTCCTGAGTGCAACGAGGAGATGAGAAAAATCGCAATTGACATAAAAGAAAAGTTTTATGGCAGAAGAATAGTAATGTTTGCACCTCTTTACCTTTCAAACTATTGTGTCAATGGATGTGTATATTGTCCATACCATGCGAAGAACAAGCATATTGCAAGAAAAAAACTTACACAGGAAGAAATAAAAAAAGAAGTTATCGCATTGCAGGATATGGGACACAAGCGTCTTGCACTTGAGGCCGGAGAAGACCCTGTTAATAATCCTCTTGAGTATATTCTTGAGAGTATAAAGACTATTTACAGTATTAAACATAAGAATGGAGCCATCCGCCGGGTAAATGTAAATATTGCGGCTACAACAGTTGAGGATTATGCAAAGCTTAAAGAAGCAGGAATCGGAACATATATTTTGTTTCAGGAAACATATAATAAGAAATCATATGAAGAACTTCATCCGACAGGACCAAAACATAATTATGCATATCATACAGAAGCAATGGATAGAGCGATGGAAGGTGGAATTGATGATGTAGGTCTCGGAGTATTGTTTGGACTTGAGACATATCTTTATGAACTTGTTGGAATTATTATGCATGCAGAACACCTTGAAGCTGTACACGGTGTAGGACCGCATACTATAAGTGTTCCAAGAATCTGCCCTGCCGATGATATTGATACGGCAGATTTCTCAAATGCTGTTCCAGATGAAATTTTTGAAAAAATTGTTGCTGTAATCAGAATAGCAGTCCCTTATACAGGAATGATTGTATCTACAAGAGAATCACAAAAGACTAGAGAAAAAGTGCTTCATCTCGGTATTTCACAGATAAGCGGCGGTTCACGTACAAGCGTAGGAGGATATGTTGAACCTGTCAGAGATGAGACAACAACACAGTTTGATGTAAGCGATACACGTTCATTGGATGAGGTTGTAAATTGGCTTATTGGTCTTGGATATATTCCAAGTTTCTGTACGGCATGTTATAGAGCCGGAAGAACGGGTGACAGATTTATGTCACTTTTAAAGAGTGGTCAGATTGTAAACTGTTGTCAGCCAAATGCACTTATGACACTTAAAGAATACCTTGAGGATTATGCATCAGAAGATACGAAGAAAAAGGGCGAGGCACTTATCGCAGAAGAAATACTTAAAGTTCCAAATGAGAATGTAAGAAACAAAGCTATGGAATATTTGAAAGAGTTACATGACGGAAAAAGGGATTTCAGATTTTAGTACAACGAGAATTAAAGCTTTGATATATTGACAAAAAATTTAAGTATTCATTGTATTAGTAATATGATTTTTTGAACACAAATTTAAAATTAAACAGAAATTCAAAATAAAAATAAGAGGTGTGGCGATTGTCACATCTCTTATTTTTAAAGGAAACACATTGAAAATAAAAACAAAAAACAAAATATGTAAAACTCAAATGAGTAATAAGCAATTTAATATTTAATTCTCATCGAAAAGTGATGCAAGTTTCTCAATTGATGTTGTAATATCAGCAACAGCCTTTTCAATATCACTGTAAATTGTAGCTGACTGAGAAGAAAGATCTCCCATGCTCTTAGCAACAACAGCAAAACCTACACCTGCCTCTCCGCTTCTTGCTGCCTCAATTGAAGCATTGAGAGAAAGCATTTTCTGTTTGTTGGCAATAGAATTAAGCGAGCGTGTATTTGTATTAATTTTCTGAATGATAGCATTAGCATTCTTTATTTCTTCGCTTAAGATACCAAGTTTTCCACCATTTGTATTTTTAAGGTATTCAGCAGTGACAATCTGATTTACGACCTTACCAAGGAGTTCAGCAGATGAACGAATCTGTTCTTCTGTTCTTATAGGAACTTTGCGGAGTGCTCTGATATAAGCATCAGGGTCGACTCCAAGTTCAACAGCTTTTTTTCTAAATTCTTCTTCATCCGGCTCAGAAGGAAGAACCTGTCCTCCAATAACAGAACCTACTTTTTTATCACCAATCATAATGTCAATGGAAAAGTCCATAAGACCTGAGTGGCAGAAATATGTACCGGTATTGTCTGTATCACATTTTTTACATCTTTTACCTCCAAGTTCTGAACCGCGAGTATATTTCATACAAAATTCAGTAAAATTGCTCCCCTCAGTAATGTACTCTCCCTTATCATCGACTGCTATAGCTGCAAGACCTGTAGCATTAGAAAAACTATCCTGAATCTGCTGCAGCTTATTTAAGTCCATAAAATCTCTTATGTTCATAACATCCTCCAATCCTTATCCAATACATATCTTATTGAATAAATGTAGATATAAAATTTCACTTAAAAAAATATACTCATTTTGTATATATTATACAACAATAGGAACATAAAATCAATTAAAAATGTGTTATTTGTTTAACACCAAAAAATGAAATTTTACAGTTCACCTCAAACTTGCTTAAAACATGGGTTTATGCTATACTCGATACATTGTAAATAAAATTTTTCATTTATAATTTATATAAGGAAAGGATGGCAGCGTAGGCTGTTATAGACATCTGAAACAGATGTCAGGTGATAATATGGTAAAAGAAACAGATGTTGTCGTAGTAGGAACGGGAGCAGCAGGCCTGTTTTGTGCACTCCATTTTCCGGAGAATACAAATGTACTTGTCATTACAAAAGATGAGGCAGACAAAAGTGACTCATTTCTTGCACAGGGCGGTATGTGTATGTTAAGGGACGAAGATGATTTTGATGGGTTCTTTGAAGATACTATGAAGGCAGGTCATTATGAGAATAATAAAGATTCTGTTGAGGTGATGATTCGTTCATCCAGAAAGATTGCGAAAGAGCTTATCGACTATGGTGTTGATTTTGAGCATGATGGAGAGGAACTTGCATTTACCAGAGAGGGAGGACATGGAAGACCAAGGATTCTTTACCATGAGGATATAACGGGAAAAGAGATTACAAGCACTTTATTGGAAAATGCTTTAAAGCGAAATAACATTACTATACAGGAACATGTGAAAATGCTTGATATAGTATGTGATGAAAAATTAAATGAATGTTACGGTTTAGTGGTAAAAAATGAGGATGGCAGCATTGGCATAATAAAATCAAAATATACTGTATTTGCCTGTGGAGGTCTCGGCGGTCTTTATAAGCATTCAACTAATTTCAGACATATAACGGGTGATGCGCTTGCTATAGCACTAAAGCATGACATTGAAATGGAGCATATTGATTATATACAGATTCATCCGACTACTTTATATTCTGAAAAGCCGGGAAGAAGATTTTTAATTTCAGAATCAGTAAGAGGAGAGGGCGCTATTCTCCTTGACAAGAATAAAAAACGCTTCTGTGATGAATTAAGACCAAGAGATATTGTTACAGCCGATATACACAGACAGATGGAAAAGGACGGCAAGCCGTTTGTATGGCTTTCAATGGAGAGAATACCAGAGAAAACCATCAGAAGTCATTTCCCCAATATTATGAAACAGTGTCTTGAAGAGGGATATGACCCGACAAAAGAATGTATACCGGTAGTTCCTGCACAGCATTATTTTATGGGAGGAATAAAGGTTAATCTTTCAAGCAAGACAAGTATGGAAAGACTTTATGCTGTCGGTGAGACATCATGCAATGGAGTTCATGGAAAGAACAGACTTGCAAGTAATTCACTTCTCGAATCAATGGTTTTTGCAGAGAGAGCAGCGGATGAGATAAAAGAGAAGATGAAGAAAGATACAGAGGAACAGTTTGAGGTAAAAGCACAGACACACATTTTAGATTTGGATGTCAGTGTATATGATGATGACGAAAAGATAGCAGCAGAGTATAAAGAGCTTGTTTTAAATGAGATAGAAAAGGAGAAAAGCAGACATGAATGATCCTATTACATTAAAAATAAATGCAGATAAATATATTATGATGGCACTTGAAGAAGATATTACAAGTGAGGACATCTCAACAAATTCAGTTATGCCTGAGTACCAGAAAGGACAGGTACAGCTTATCTGTAAGCAGGATGGTATAATAGCAGGTCTTGGAGTATTTAAGAGAGTATTTGAACTTCTTGACGATACAGTAGAGTTTGAAATGAATGTAAAAGATGGTGATGAAGTCAAAAAAGGACAGCTTATGGCTGTTGTCACAGGTGACATACGAGCACTTCTTTCAGGAGAGAGAACAGCACTCAACTACCTTCAGAGAATGAGTGGTATAGCCACATATACAAACAGCATAGTAAAACTTCTTGAAGGAAGCAGGACAACACTTCTTGATACAAGAAAGACAACACCGAATATGAGATTGTTTGAAAAATATGCTGTAAAGGTCGGCGGTGCAACTAATCACAGATACAATCTTTCAGATGCGGTTATGTTAAAGGATAATCATATCGGGGCAGCAGGCGGTATCACAGAAGCAGTTAAGAGAGCAAGAGCCTATGTGTCATTTGTAAATAAAATTGAAGTTGAGGTAGAAAATATCGAGATGGCAAGAGAAGCTGCCGAGGCGGGAGCAGACATTATCATGCTTGACAATATGACACCTGAGCAGATGAAAGAAGCAATAAAAGTTATAGATGGCAGAGCACTTACAGAGTGTTCCGGAAATGTCACAAAAGAAAATATAAAAAATATAATTGATGTCGGAGTTGATTATGTATCAAGTGGAGCACTCACGCATTCAGCACCGATTATGGATATATCACTTAAAAACCTTCATGCGATTTAATTTATTTGTATGATAACTTGTTTGCGGGATATAATGTTTTAACAGAAAAACAAAAATTATATATATAAAATAACAGGGCAGAATAAAAGTTTCTGCCCTGTTGTTTTGTGGAAAATAAAGCAAGAACCGTACCAAAGTCTAAAATTTCATATCATTTCTTGCGTCAAAAAGTCAATTTAAGAAGAATTACAGTTTTGCAATCTCCTTATACTGCTCCTTAAGGCATCCATAAAGGTTTTTATAAATCTCATGGAACTTATCATATTTAGCCTTGTTCTCAAGATTTGTCTTGCATTCCTTAGCAGGGTCTTTATGTATCATCTTACGGCATGCACTTTCTACACTGTCATAGATACCGGCGCCGACACCGGCAAGGATAGCAACTCCGAGGGCAGGACCCTCTGTAGCAGTAACAGTATTAACATCGCATCCGAACATATCAGCCATCATCTGACGCTGAACACCATTCTTAGCTCCGCCGCCGCAAGCCATCATGTCATTTACTTCGACACCCATCTCAGAGAGAATATCCTTACAATCAGTAAGAGAGTAGCTGATTCCTTCCATAACGGCACGAACAATATCTGCCTTTGTGTGCATACTTGAAAGTCCGAAAAGAACTCCACGGCAGTCAGGGTCAAGGTGAGGTGTACGCTCGCCGTTTAAGTAAGGGAGATAGATAAGTCTGTTAGCACCGATAGGTGTCTTTTCAATATCAGCATTTATAAGGTCATAAACACTGCAGTCCTTTTCTTTTGCTTCATCTTTATAGCCTACACCCATATTGTCGAGGTACCATGCAAGTGAATAACCGGCAGCCTGAGTAACGCCCATGACATGCCATGCACCGGGAACAGCACAGCAGAATGTGTGAACTCGTCCCTTAGGGTCGATTGAAATTTTGCTGCTGTGAGCAAATACAACACCGCTTGTTCCGATAGTAGTAAAGGCTTTACCATCTTCAACAACACCTGTACCAACTGCTGCCGCAGCATTGTCACCGGCACCGCCGACAACAACTGTTGAAGTAGAAAGACCTGTTTTTTCGGCAATTTCAGGTAAGATAGTACCCGTAACCTCAGGTGATTCATAAACCTTAGCAAGAAGATTTTTATCAATATCAAGTTTTTCGAGGACTTCATCAGACCACTGTCTCTTTGGAACGTCAAGAAGCTGCATACCTGAAGCATCAGATACCTCAGTAGCAAATTCGCCTGTAAGTATATATCTTACATAATCCTTAGGAAGTAAAATATGTTTACACTTTGCATAATTTTCAGGCTCATTGTTTCTTACCCAGAGGATTTTTGAAGCAGTAAAACCTGTAAGTGCAGGATTTGCAGTAATCTCAATAAGTCTTTCAGCTCCGACTTTTTCTGTGATTTCTTCGCACTCTTTTTCGGTACGCTGGTCACACCAGATAATAGAAGGACGTATAACGTCGCCGTTTTCATCAAGCATTACAAGACCGTGCATCTGACCTGAAATACCAAGTCCTTTGATGTCATCTGCACTGACACCCGATTCTTTTACAACTTTTGCGATAGTTTCCAAAGCGGCATTGCGCCAGTCTTCAGGTTTTTGCTCTGCCCATCCGTTGTTGGGTGTGTAGAGTGGATAATCTTTTCCAGCAGAAGCAATTACGTTTCCATCTTCATCAAAGAGAACAGTTTTTGTTGATGAAGTTCCTAAATCAATACCAATTAAATAATTCATTATAAGCTCCTCTCATAACATAAATTAAATCATCAAATTAATAGGTTAACAATTAGCATTGCAGTCTGTGGAAACATACAATATTTAAAAAGGCGATGGCAATATGCCATCGCCTCCAATTTGTAAGTTAATTGACTGCAATTAAAATAGCTTTCAAAAGATTAAGCGAATGGATTCTCTGTCTTGTAGAGCATTCCCTTAGGCTGATTGAAGCCGATTTCGTCAACATCTACACCGATGTATTTAAATACTTCGTATAATGTCTTTCCGTAATGACCGAATGCAACAGCTCCGTGATGAGGATAGTTGCCCTCGATAAGTACATGACGATAGAAACGACCCATTTCAGGAATAGCGAAGATACCGATTGCACCGAATGAGCGAGTTGCAACAGGAAGAACTTCACCCTGAGCAATGTATCCGCGGAGTTTAGCATCTGCTGTACTCTGAAGACGGAAGAATGTGATATCTCCAGGAATAATATCTCCTTCAAGAGTTCCGTTTGTAACTTCAATAGGAAGTGAACGAGCCATAATCTTCTGATATTTCATCTCACAGAATGAAAGCTTGTTTGAAGCTGTGTTTCCACAATGGAATCCCATAAATGTATCTTTCTGTGTGTAATCAAATTTGCCCTTGATATCAGCGTCATAGATATCAGCAGGTACAGTATTGTTGATGTCAAGAAGAGTAGTTGCATCTTCACTTGCAACAGTACCGATGAATTCGCTGAGTGCTCCGTAAATATCAACCTCACATGAAACAGGGATGCCTCTCTTTGTGAGACGGCTGTTTACATAACAAGGTACGAAACCAAACTGTGTCTGGAATGCAGGCCAGCATTTACCGGCGATAGTAACATATTTTCTGTAACCCTTGTGTGCATCAATCCAGTCAAGAAGTGTAAGCTCATACTGAGCAAGCTTCTCAAGGATTTCAGGCTTTTTGTTTCCTTTGCCGAGTTCAGCTTCCATATCCTTAACAACATCAGGAATACGCTCGTCTCCTGCATGATTGTTGAATGCTTCAAAAAGGTCAAGCTCTGAATTTTCCTCAATTTCAATATCGAGGTTGTAAAGCTGCTTGATAGGAGCATTACATGCGAGGAAGTTCTGAGGACGAGGACCAAAGCTGATAATCTTTAAGTTGCTTAATGCATAAATTGTACGTGCGATAGGTACAAATTCATGAATCATATCTGCACATTCCTCAGCAGTTCCAACAGGATACTCTGGAATATAAGCCTTAACATTGCGGAGTTTAAGGTTGTAGCTTGTACATTGAGCATACCACAGTAAGCATCACCACGGTTGTCGATAAGACCTCCGTTAAGTCCGTCTTCTTCAGAAGCTGCAACGAACATCTTAGGTCCGTCAAAGTGCTTTGCAAGAAGTGTCTCAGAAATTTCAGGACCGAAGTTTCCAAGGTAAACAACAAGAGCGTTACATCCGGCTTTCTTGATATCCTCAAGAGCCTGTACCATATGTATTTCGCTTTCTACGATACATACAGGACATTCGTAAATATCCTCAGCATCATATTTGTCTGTGTAAGCCTTTACAAGATTCTGTCTTCTTGTTACTGAGAGTGACTCCGGGAAACAGTCTCTGCTGACAGCAACGATACCTATTTTCATTTTTGGTAAATTAGTCATTTTTAAAAACATCCTTTCTAAATATAAAAATTTACAGTAAAATTGACGCGCATTTTGCTGCATTTGTTTTCAAATATATTCTATTACATTTTAGGATATTTTGCAATAAAAAAGCACAATAAAATATATGAAAATTGTTTAAAGTGACAACAATAATCTATAAAAACAGAGAAAGAGCTGTGATAATTACAATAAAAATCAGATAATGAGTACATGAAGTATTTGATTTTGTATTAAAACTACTTGAATTGCATACAAAAATCGGTTATAACAAATACAGTATAAATATTTAAAATAAAGAAACAAAATGTGTACAAATAAAATGCAAATTATTGTCAAACTGCAGATGTGAGCAGTAGCGGCAAATGATGAAAGGATAGACATGTCTCAGATTGTTGTTGGAATTGCAGAAATGAAAATGGGCACAAAAAGGGATGAGCTGATTACTTATGCCCTTGGTTCATGTGTCGGTATCTGCATGTATGATGATAAGTTAAAAATAGGAGGACTTTTGCATGCCATGCTGCCAAATGCATATGAAAACGAGGGATATGGCGATATGAACTTTGAGCGTTATGTAAACACCGGGATTCCAAGCCTTTTCAGAAAGGTATGTGCACATGGAGCTAATGTAAGCAATCTCAAAGTTAAAATTGTCGGCGGGGCAAATATGTTTGGGTTTGATTTTACAAATAAAGATATGGACATAGGCACGCAGAATGTTATACAATCAAAGAGGATTCTTGCAGACCTTGGGATACCTGTAGTCGCTCAGATGACCGGAGGTACGGTTGGAAGAACCATTAAATTTTGTCTTGAAAGTGCGCAGATACAGGTGAATGCGACTGACGGAAACAAATATACAATATAGAAAGAAGGAAAATCATAATGGTAAAGCATATAATTTTATGGCAGTTAAAAGATGATATTACAGATAAAGAGAGTGTTAAGAAAGGAATAAAGGAAAATCTTGAGTCGCTTGTAGGAAAAGTTCCGGGACTTTTAAAAGTGAATGTTGTTATTAACGGACTTGAATCTTCAAATGCAGATGTCATGCTCGATTGTGAACTTGACAGCGAGGAATCGCTTAAAGGTTATCAAGCATCCGGAGCATGTTGCGGTAGCAGATACTTATGTCAGACCATATACAGCGGTCAGAGTATGTATGGATTATAGTGTGAAAAATCTATGATTTTTCACACGCAAGATTTGTGCTTGCGCACAAACTTGAGATGCCCTGAAAAGCGGGCAGGAATGGAGATTAATATGTAGAATATTAAGAGCTGGGCAGTCTTTTTAAGGCTGCCTGTTTTATCTATATAATCTCTTGTTTTGTCTAATTTAATAGGAACGATTGTTCTGGTGATGCAGCAGGGAATTTTAGATAATCAGAAATGGAGGCTGAAACAGAAAGATATATGAGCGATATAAATAATAGTGTATATGACAGTATATATAAAAGAAGAAGTATAAGAAAATATAAAAGTGATATGCTCCCAAAAGAGCAGATTGAAAAATTCTTGATGCGGCAAGAGTTGCACCGTCAGGCAAAAACAGACAGCCGTGGAAATTTTGTCTATGGTGGTGAGGAAAAAAAAGATACTCAAGTGAAATGAGAGAAAGGAATAAAGAGGGAATTAAAGAGCCGTTATTTAAGGAATCTAAAAGGCTGCTGCCAGATGCAGACAATACGCTTCGCATAATGATGAAAGCACCGGTTGTAGTATTTGTCATAAATACAAACGGAAAAAGTCCTATGGAAAATATAGATATGGATGACCGATTTTCAGAAATATGCGATACACTGTCAATTGGTGCAGCTATAGAAAATATGCTTTTAGCGGCACAGGAATTGGGTGTCGGTTCATTGTGGATAGGAAATACGTGTTTTGCATACAGGGAACTTGCAGAATATATAGGCGAGGAAGGACAGCTTATCGGAGCAGTTGCATTTGGAATTGCCGATGAAGAACCGGAGGCAAGACCGAGAAAGAAGCTGGAGGATATTGTAGAGTATCATGTATAATATTTTTATAATGTGAATCAGATAAATTTAAAAAATGCATTGTAAAAAATATAAATTCAGATAATATGCGACCATTTAGACACAAAAATCGACCATTTAAGCATGATTTTACACAAGAGGATTTTAATGTGGTAAGGTATAGGTGTTTCGGAACAAATTAGTAATGTTTTATAATAGGGAAAAAGATAATCTCTCATCCTTCAACTCTACCCGGAGGATGAGGGATTCTTTTTTGTATAAAGAATTTAGAAAATGCCTTGTATAAAAAATAAAAAAGCATATGTCAATCTCTGCATAAAAGTGTTATCATAATAACATAGTCAAAATAAAAGATTATAAATGAGAAGCAGAGTGGAAAAGTATTGATAAGAAAGGTAGGAGAGTATGTACGAAAACGAAATTGAAAACATTGTATCACGCAGTTCAGATGAAGAAATATATTATGGTTTGTTAGAGTTTACAAAGAACATGGCACAACAGAGAGGAAAGATTGAGGGAAAGAAAAAACTTTATTATATATCTGCAGAGTTTCTTATAGGAAAGCTTTTGTCAAACAATCTCATAAATCTTGGATTGTATGATCAGGTAGCTAAAGCACTTGAAAAACACGGAAAGAGTATGGCACAGATAGAGGAAATCGAACCGGAACCATCACTTGGAAATGGTGGTCTTGGTCGACTTGCATCTTGTTTCCTCGATTCGATAGCAACACTTGGGTTAAATGGTGATGGTGTCGGAATAAATTATCATCTGGGACTTTTTAAACAGGAATTTGACAAAAATCTTCAGAAAGAAGTGCCAAATCCTTGGATAAAGGACAAGAGCTGGCTTAGAAGAACTGACAAGAGTTATGAGATAATTTTTGGCGGGCTCAGGGTAAATTCTGTTATGTACGAGATAGATGTAACAGGCTATGACAATAAATGCAACACATTGAAACTTTTTGATATTGACAGTGTGGATGACAGCATTGTACAGGGAGACAGTATATATTTCAATAAAGAAGATATAAGAAAAAATCTTACATTGTTCCTTTATCCCGATGACAGTGATTATCAGGGACAGCTGCTTAGAATATACCAGCAGTATTTTATGGTCAGCAATGCGGCACAGCTTATCATTGATGAGGCAGTTGCGAAAGGAAGCAATCTTTATGACCTTGCCGACTATGCGGTTGTTCAGATAAACGATACACATCCGACTATGGTAATTCCTGAACTTATAAGGCTTCTTGTGAAAAAGGGTATCGATATGGATAAAGCTATTGATATTGTGAGCCATATGTGTGCATACACAAACCACACAATACTTGCAGAGGCACTTGAAAAATGGCCTATATGGTTCCTTGAAAAGGTAGTTCCACAGCTTATGCCTATCATAAAGATGCTTGATGTAAAAGTAAAAGAAAAATACAATAACCCTGAACTTGCCATTATAGATGACAAGCAGCAGGTACACATAGGCAAGAATAGATATGCAATCTATGGATTTAGTGTAAATGGTGTATAGCGGCACTTCATACAGAGATACTTAAAAACAGCGAGTTAAAAGCCATTTTATGATATTTATCCAAATAAATTTAACAATAAAACAAACGGTATAACATTCAGAAGATGGCTGCTTCATTGTAATCATGAACTTACTGATTTTATCTCATCAAAAATCGGTGATGGGTTTAAGAAAGATGCAAATGAGCTTGAAAAACTTTTACAATATAAGGATGATGAGGCTGTCTTAAAAGCAATTACAAATATAAAGATGACCAAAAAGAAAGAGTTTAAAGAGTATCTTCTTAAGAAAGAAAATATTGAGATAGACGAAAATTCTATAATAGATGTGCAGGTAAAGAGACTTCATGAGTATAAGAGACAGCAGATGAATGCACTTTATATAATTCATAAATACATGGATATAAAGGCGGGCAATAAGCCGAAGAGACCGATTACATTTGTATTTGGAGCAAAGGCGGCACCGGCATATACCATAGCAAAAGATATTATTCATTTAATACTCTGCCTATCTAAAGTTATAGAAAATGACCCTGAGGTTAGTCCGTATCTGAAAGTGGTTATGCTTGAAAATTACAATGTGACATATGCGGAGAAGATAATACCGGCAGCAGATATTTCAGAGCAGATTTCACTTGCATCTAAAGAAGCCAGCGGAACGAGCAACATGAAGTTTATGTTAAACGGTGCAGTGACTTTAGGAACAGAAGATGGTGCAAATGTTGAGATACATGAACTTGTAGGAGACGAAAATATCTATATATTCGGTGAGAAGAGTGACAAAGTTATTGAACATTATGCAAAAGCTGATTATTCAGCAGAAAAAATATATGATTCAGACACTGAAATTGCAAAACTCGTCGATTTCATTATAGATAAAAAGATGTTTGCAGTCGGAAACAAAAAAAGCCTCATAAGATTATATATGGAAATAGTTACAAAGGACTGGTTTATGACACTTTTGGATATAAAAGATTATATACGCGTAAAAGAGCAGGTATTTAATGATTACGAGGACAGACAGGCTTGGAGCAGAAAGATGATTAAAAATATAGCTATGGCAGGATTTTTCTCTTCAGACAGAACTATTAAGCAGTACAATAATGATATATGGCATCTTGACTAATACAAGGACTGCTTAAGAAATGAGGTAAAATGAATGTAAAATCTATTGTAGCACCTGAAGTATTGGTTATAATGTTATTTGTAGCAGTTACAGGATATTTTATAATGAGTAAAATAGTAAACAGGAAATACGGTTATACTAAGAAAAGAGAAGAGGAACTGGAAAACATTGATGAAAAGAAAGGCGGCAGCTTATGAAGAAAATCGGTTTTTTAACAAGCGGTGGAGATTGTCAGAGTTTAAATGCAACTATGCGTGGAGTTGCAAAAACATTGTATCAGACATATCCTGATGTAGAGATATATGGTATTCTTGAGGGATACAAAGGTCTTATTTACGGAAATTACAGAAAGATGCAACCAAGTGATTTTTCGGGCATTCTTACGGAAGGCGGAACTATTATCGGAACATCGAGACAGCCGTTTAAAAAGATGCGTGAGCCTGATGCGAACGGACTTGACAAGGTCGAGGCTATGAAATCAAATTACAAAAAATGGGGGTTCGATTGTCTTGTTATACTTGGCGGAAACGGAACACATAAAACTGCAAATCTTTTGAGTGAGGAAGGATGCAATGTAGTTACTCTTCCAAAAACAATTGATAATGATATCTGGGGCACCGATATTACATTTGGTTTCCAAAGTGCCGTAAATATAGCTACTAATGCGATAGACTGTATTCATACGACAGCAGCATCGCACAGCAGGGTATTTATTGTCGAAGTTATGGGGCACAAGGTAGGATGGCTTACATTACATGCAGGCATTGCAGGCGGTGCTGATATTATACTTCTGCCTGAAATACCATACGACATAAATTCTGTTGTCGAAGCTCTTGACAAGAGGACAAAAGAGGGAAAGAAGTTTTCTATTCTGGCAGTTGCCGAGGGTGCTATATCAAAAGAGGATGCGGTATTATCAAAGAAGGAACTCAAGGCAAAAAGAAAAGCAAATCCATATCCGTCAATATCATATCAGATTGGAAAAGAGATTGAGGAAAAGACAGGACAGGAAGTAAGAATTACTGTTCCGGGACATATGCAGAGAGGCGGAGAGCCATGCCCGTATGACAGGGTTATATCAAGTAGGCTCGGTGCGGCAGCAGCAAGACTTATAATCAAAGAAAAATATGGTTATATGGTTGGATTTAAAAATGGAGAGATAGTTCCGGTACCTCTTGCAGAAGTTGCAGGAAAATTAAAAATGGTAGACCCTGATTCGTCAATAATCAAAGAGGCTAAGGGTCTTGGAATATGTTTTGGCGATTAATATAAAAAGATTTATTGACTAATATCAGGGGCAAGTAAAAATTGCCCCTGAATTAATAGGAGGCAAATTATGTCTTATACGGCGTTATACAGAAAATTTCGTCCCGGTGAATTTGACGAGGTAAAGGGACAGGAACATATAGTAACGACACTGAAAAATGAGATAAGAACTGACCGTATCGGACATGCGTATCTGTTTTGTGGTACGAGAGGTACAGGTAAAACGACAGTAGCAAAGATACTGGCAAAAGCGGTAAATTGTGAACATCCGGTAGATGGAAGTCCATGCGGCGAATGTGAGATGTGTAAAAAGATAAGTAGTCAGACATCGATGAATGTCATTGAGATGGATGCGGCATCTAACAACAGTGTAGACGACATCAGAGAAATAATCGATGAAGTGCAGTATTCTCCGGCAGAAGGAAGATATAAAGTATATATTATTGATGAGGTTCATATGTTATCAGCAGCGGCATTTAATGCATTGCTAAAGACACTTGAGGAACCGCCGTCATATGTTATTTTTATTCTTGCAACGACAGAGGCACATAAAATACCTATCACGATTCTGTCAAGGTGTCAGAGATATGATTTTAAACGAATATCTATAGATACAATATCAGCAAGATTAAAAGATTTGATGGAAAGAGAAAATGTCGATGTAGAAGACAAAGCGTTGAAATATATTGCAAAAGTGGCAGACGGTTCAATGCGTGACGCACTCAGTCTGTTAGACCAGTGCATTGCATTTTATCTCGGTGAAAAACTCACCTATGACAAGGCAATAGAGGTACTTGGTGCGGTAGATACATCTGTATACAGCCGTATGTTTAAAAATATGGCAGATTTGGATGTTATTGGATGTATGAAGCTTCTCGACGAGATAATGATGTCAGGGAGGGATTTGAACCAATTTATAACAGGACTTATTTGGTATTTAAGAAATCTTATGGTTATTTCGGTATCAGCAAGTGGAAGCGAAATGGTAGACGTTTCTACAGAACAGCTTGAACAGATGCAGCAGGAAATAAAAAAAGTTGACGAGACAGGTCTTATACGGTATATTCGTATATTATCGGAGTTATCAAATCAAATTAAATATGCGACGCAAAAGCGTGTCCTTACGGAAGTTGCATTTGTCAAATTATGTGTACCCGAAATGGAAAAAAAGACATCGGATGACAGCCTGTTGGCAAGGATAGATGCAATAGAAAGAAAGCTTGAAAGTGGTATTTTTGTAAACGGTCAGCCGGACAATGGAGGTCAGAATGTTTCTTTTGTCACTAATGAGGCAAAAACATCAAAAGAATCTCAGCCGGAGGTCGTACTGCCTAAAATGGTATCGGATGATTTGAAGAAGATAAATGGAAAATGGCAGCAGATACTTTCTGATATTTCTGTTTCATCACGTTCTTTTCTGATGCCGGAAATTTGCAAAAAGACGGTATCACAGGATGGTGAAACACTGATATTACAGTTTACGGATGCCACAGCAGAGGCATATTTTAACAGAGATGACAAGAGAAACCTTGACGAACTAAAAACTGTTATTTCAAATATTGTCGGGGTCGATGCAGGGATAATAGCTGAGACTGTCAGCAACGAGCAGAGCAGAAATTCATTGGATTTATCCCAGATAATCGATAAAATAAACTTTGATGTGCAAATAAAAAAATAATAAATTTATGGAGGAAAATAAAATGGCAAAAAGAGGTGGATTTCCAGGAGGCGGAATGCCGGGAAACATGAACAATCTTATGAAGCAGGCTCAGCGTATGCAGAGACAGATGGAAGAAAAAACGAAGGAAATGGAAGAAAAAGAATGGGAAGCAACAGCAGGAGGCGGAGCAGTAACAGTTAAAATTTCAGGTAAAAAGGAAGTTTTATCAGTAAAACTTGACCCTGAAGTAGTTGATCCTGATGATATAGAAATGCTTGAAGATTTAATAGTTGCAGCAACAAATGAGGCGCTTCTGCAAAGTTGAAGAAGAGAGTGCAGAAATGATGTCAGCACTTACAGGAGGACTCGGCGGAGGTCTTGGAGGTTTATTCTAAGATGGATTTTTACAGTTCGCAGATATCGAATCTTGTTGAACAGTTATCACATTTGCCGGGAATAGGCAGTAAGTCGGCACAGCGTCTGGCATTTCATATATTAAATATGTCTCCGGATCAGGTTAAAGGACTTGCGGATGCAATGACAAATGCAAAGAAAAATGTGAGATACTGTAAGGAATGCTGCACATATACGGATGATGAACTCTGCCCTATATGTGCCAATCCTAAACGCAACCACAAACAGATTATGGTTGTAGAGAATACAAGAGACCTGGCGGCATATGAAAAAACAGGAAAATATGAGGGCGTATATCATGTATTACATGGTGCTATTTCACCGATGGCAGGTATAAGCCCTCAGGATATAAGATTAAGTGAACTTATGGTGCGTCTTCAAAAGGATGTGGATGAAGTTATAGTAGCTACCAATAAAACATTAGAGGGCGATACAACAGCAACATATATAAGTAAACTTATGCCGACCACTTCAGGAATAAAAGTGAGCAGGATAGCAAGCGGTGTCCCTATAGGTGGAGATTTGGAATATATAGACGAAATTACGCTTTATCGTGCTTTGGAGGGACGTACCGACATGTAGACGCCTGCAGCTATAAAATCAGCTAACTTTACTACAGTGGCGAGATGGGTGGTCTGCAAAGTGGCAATATTATTGATGCCGCTTTCATTTACTATACCCGTAATAAAAATATCTCCGACATGGGTGAGATTTTTCCCGGTACCTATACCCGGATGAAGAGCACCTTTGCCGAGAGTGACAAAGCCAACATGACTGTTGGTGCCAAGAGAAGAATCAAGAGCAATGATATACGGATTTTGTATACTTGCTCTTATTTTTTTTAGCGTAGCATCAAGGTTTTTTGCGTGAACCGGCTTTTTCAATGTTCCGTATACGGAAATACCTGAATTTTTCAAAAGGGAAGAAAGTTTGTGGCCGACAAGGGGACCGAGACAATCACCTATAACTCTGTCTGAGCCTATGCAGAGTATAACAAGGTTTTTATCTAAAGATAAACATTCTTTACAGCATTTTTTCAGCGTGTGCACAAAGTGAAAAGAAGCATATGAAGTTTCAGGGTTAAAGTATGAGACTTTAGTTTCTTTTTGAATATTCATTAAATAAAATCCAACCTTTCAAAAAAATGTTAGTTATATAAAAAATATTCCCGATAAATGTAAAAATATTCATGAATAAGAGGTTGTCTTTTGACAAAATTTTTAACCTGTAAATGTTATCTTCTTGGTATCAGACATATAAGAGAAGGAGGATGGGTTTGTGGATGATATGATGCACAGATATGTGAAAAAGCCGGAGAATATCAGGCAGATAGGAGAA
>SCPN01000554.1_pt1 | contig 29012 bp, 32 predicted proteins | sample 6106831 | NCBI WGS metagenome assembly SCPN01 (sample SAMN10720447, study PRJNA508395) | human gut metagenome | isolation source: Participant 1, 0 month
TGGAGTATGCCGGCAATAGTCGGCAAAGATGGTGTCGAAACATTGGTTCCGATAAGCATGAGCAGTGATGAAGTAGAAAGGCTTAAAGACTCTGCAAAAACACTTAAGGAAGTTTTAGAACAGGCTGAGTAGATAAGAAATGTCGGTGACTGTCATATATTAATGGTATTTTGCTGTTTGTGTCTGAGGGTTACTGTCTTTGCACCAAAGGTGTAAACAGTAATTCATAAGATGCAGGCAGCAATAGTTTTGTCTGCTGGGGTACAGTACACTGGGTTTTACAAAAGGCAAGGAAAGAATAGGTATGAAACATAAAATAAGTTTAGAACAAATAGAAAAATTTATATCAAAAAGTAAAGACAAAGCCATTGCAGAAAAGTTAACGGCAGGAATTGATTCATATAAAATACTGTGTGATTATATAAGTGAAAAAATGGATTCGGGGGATTTTGTTCCTATAAAAAGAAGCGGTTCAAATGGGAAAAGACCACCGCTTTATAATGTGTATTGGAAGATTGAAGAAGAAAAAGATAGCAGCGGGTTTGATGATGAGTTAAACTTTAAATTATCAGCAAAAATCAGCACAGAATATTATAAAAAGCACACTGAACAATATAAAAAAGATAGAAATGCCGTACTTAAATTAAGTGAGTTTTTGAAAAATGACAGCAAAAAACAAAAGCTTGAAAAAGCTGAGTCTGTAAATGAGCGCAGTTTTGAGATATGGAATGATGAAAAATTTATAAAAGGTGACAGTGAGAACAAAAGTAAGAATGAAAACAGAGGCAGAGGAAAAAGGATACTAAAAAATCTTGGGCTTGATTTTTCGGATTTGAATGTATATGAAACACCGGAACCTTTTGTTAGTTATACATTTGACAGACTGGTTCCGCAAAATGTACTTATTATTGAAAATAAAGATACATTTTATACTATTAGAAAATACATGCAGGATACAGGAAAGAATGTGATATTAGGTGAAAAATTTGGAACAATTATTTATGGTTCAGGTAAAAAAGTCATAGCTTCATTCAGGGATTTTGAATATACAGCCGAGAAATATCTTGCGCATAGAAAAAATAAATTTTTATATTTTGGGGATATGGACTACGAGGGGATAGGAATTTATGAAAAACTTGTGGAAATTTTTAAGGAAAAAAGCACAGAGGGTATAATTGCTGAAAAAATGATGGTCGAACCATTTAAGGAAGCATACATAAGAATGTATGAAAAGGCTGAGAGGGTTGGAATGGACAGGCTTCCGGTTACAAAAGAAAAACAGAACAGAAATATTGGTCAGGTATTTGCTTCGTATTTTGAAAGTGAAATGTGGGAAAACTTTGAAAATCTTCTGCTGACTGAAAAATATATTCCGCAGGAGATAATAAATATTTGGGATTTTGAATAATTTTTTGAAATTTGTAACATATGTTACGGATTTTTTTGCGACATTAATGTATTATAGTCAATGTCGAAAGAAAAAGTAAAAGTTTGTGTTACAATATATAGTGTCAAAAGTTTTAGAGTAAAAAAGAGGTAGTTTTTTGACACTGCCATATATAATTAAGAAAGGAAAAATATGGAGAATAAAAAGTTTTGCTTTCAAGTTGGGCAGACCGCAGAGCTTCAGGACGAACTTACCGGGGCATTGATTGGACTTGCAAGAGCATGTGAAAATAATCCGTATGATGCGAGTGTTACGGATATTATTGCAGAAGGCCTGTTTGCAACAATAACAAATGTCAATCTTAATGATGAAATTATCAGAGAAATGACAGAGAAAGTCAGAAAAAAGAAATATGAAGTTGTTCCAAATTGCCGTGTGTGTACAGCAAAGTGCGGTAATACAGATGATTATGATGTCACAAGAATCCGGAATGAGGCTGATGATATACGTTCACTTAAATCACTTATACTTTGTTGTATAAAGGGGATGGCAGCAGATTTATATCATGCGAATTTGCTTGGTTACAGAGATAATACGGTAAATGATTTCTTTATAAAAGCATTGTGTATATTAAGCTATGATTTGAATAAGGAGGAACTTCTTAAGGTTGTTACGGAAGCTGAAGAAGTAAAACACAAATGTATGGAACTGCGAAGTAAATCAAATACTGAAAACGATGAATATAAGAGGCAGATATATGGATAAAGATGAAAATGACAGTATAATACAGGCATTGAGCAAATCGGCACTTTGCAAAGAATTTACACAGGATGAACTCTTATCTTTATTAGAAGAAAACAATACAGAGATAAAAAAATACGAGAAGGGAAGTTTTGTATTTGAAGAGGGTGACGTACCCGACAGGCTTTATGTGCTGATATACGGTTTGGTTGAAGTTTCAAAACTAACTTTTTCGGGGAAGAAGATTTTGATAACAACTATTGAAAATCCCGGAGATATGTTTGCGGAAGTTTATATGTTTATGGGAGAAAGCAAGTATGACATGTCGGCGCAGACTGGAGAAGAGTCGTTGATACTAAGTATTTCGAGTGAGTTTTTTGAGAATATATCGTATAATACTAATGCTTTAGCTGCGGAAAAGATAAGAAAAAATCTTATGAGTATATTTGCAATGAAAGCATATAATCTAAGCGGCAAGGTAAGATTGCTCGGATGTGGCAGCATAAGGGAAAAAATTTCACTTTATCTTATTGAAAATCAGACACCGTCAGGTGAGATAGCAAAAAATCCTTCAAGGGAGGAACTTGCAGATTATCTTAATGTGACAAGACCTTCTCTTTCAAGAGAACTTGGAAATATGGAAAAAGAAGGCATCATCAGGCTTGATGGCAGAAAGATAGTTATTGTGTCGCAGGAAAAACTTGAAGAGTATTTATAAAAACTTGAGACCATTAAAAGTTTAAAATAAAAATATTGGAGGAATAAAATTATGGCAGAGCCTATGAAAAACATTGAAAATCAAAGGTACTTATACTCAAGGATGAGATTTCCTACGCAGATGGACAGGTTGTGAGCAAAACACTTGTATAAAATGATGCGGTAAGTGAGACGTTGTTTGTATTTTAGAAAGGAAGAATAAAATGATACGCAAGATAGTTCATATAGATGAAGAAAAATGTAACGGTTGTGGTGGTGCTAATGCGTGCCACGAGGATGCGATTGCTATGATTGACGGAAAGGCAAGGCTGATTAAAGATGATTATTGTGATGGTCTTGGAGACTGTCTGCCTGCATGTCCTATGCGGATGCAATTGAAATTATAGAGCGTGAGGCAAATGAAATGATGAGGCGGCTGTCAAGGCTAGGATCGCCGCAAAAAAAATGGCTGAGAATGCAAAAAAGAACGGTGCACCTGTTCATGTCTGTCCGGGCAGCATGGCAAGAAGTTTACAGCATGCACAGACGGAAAATGCTATAGAAAAAGACTGCAGTAACGCAGATACAGGAAACGGCAACTGGAAACCTGTAAGCAGATTAAGCCAGTGGCCGGTTCAGATAAAACTTGTTCCGACATCTGCACCGTATTTTGATGGGGCTAATCTTTTGGTGGCAGCAGATTGTACAGCGTATGCCTATGCAAATTTTCATGAGGACTTTATCAAAAATCACATTACGCTTGTCGGATGTCCTAAACTTGATGATATTGATTACAGTGAGAAGCTTACTGAGATAATTAAGAATAACGACATAAAGAGCGTGAAAATAGTCCGTATGGAAGTTCCATGCTGCGGAGGTCTGCAAAATGCAGTTGTAAATGCCTTAAAGAACAGCGGTAAGATGATTCCGTGGCAGGTTGTGACGATTTCATGTGACGGAAAAATTTTAGAAAGCTTATAAGATATTTTATGGATTCGGGTTTTGGCAGGGGAAAATGCGGAACCGAATTTGTTCTTATTGATAAATTTTTCTCAATAATGTTATTGACAACTATTCTCGATTAGATTATACTAACGCATGGATGAATATAATCAACAAAAGAGATTAAGAAAGGGATGATATGATGCCATTATCAATGATAGCTGAAGGACAGCCTAGCGTAATAAAAAAATAGGCGGTAAAGAAGAAACACGCAGATTTTTAGAAAATCTTGGTTTTGTTGTGGGTGGAACAGTTACTGTTATTTCACAGATTGGTGGAAAATATGATAGTAAAATGTCAAGGATGCCAGAGTTGCCATCGGTAAAGATATGGCAAATAAGATCATGGTCTAGAAAGGGGAAAATGATGAAAACATTGAAGGAAGTTAAATGTGGCGAAACTGTAAAAGTCACAAAACTTACAGGAGTAGGAGCGGTAAGAGACGCATCATGGACATGGGAATTACCAAAGGTACTGATGTTCTTGTAAGAAAAGTCGCACCACTTGGTGATCCTATTGAAGTGACAGTAAGAGGTTATGAGCTTTCACTGAGAAAAGCAGATGCAGAAATGATTGAAGTTGAGTAATTTTAAGGCTCAAATTTTTTTTGGTCGCGGGTTAGCTTGTACTAATTACAGCAAGCAAATACAAATTTGGTGTAGGCAGTCAAAACTAAATGTAGTAGTAAATAATTTTGGCACATATATGGTTGATGGATTATACATATAAAATCATATGTGCGGATTGGAGAGAAAAAATGTCAATTAAAATTGCATTAGCAGGTAATCCTAACTGCGGAAAAACAACATTGTTTAATGCACTGACAGGTTCAAACCAGTATGTAGGTAACTGGCCTGGTGTTACAGTGGAAAAGAAAGAGGGAAGATTAAAGGGAAATAAAGATGTGACAGTAGTCGATCTTCCCGGTATTTATTCATTATCCCCATATACTCTTGAGGAGGTTGTTTCAAGAAATTATCTTATTGATGAGAAACCTGAGGTTATCTTGAACATCATCGATGGAACAAACCTTGAAAGAAACCTTTATCTTACAACACAGCTTACAGAACTTGGAATTCCTGTTTTAATAGCTGTAAACATGATGGACGTTGTTCGTAAGAATGGCGACCAGATAAATATTAAGAAACTTGCAGAAGAAACAGGTTGTGAGGTTGTTGAAATTTCAGCACTTAAAGGTGAGGGAATCGTTGAGGCAGCTGAGCAGGCAGTTAAACTTGCAGGTAAGAAAGTGGCAGCTCCTAAGCATTCTTTTGAAGCTAAGGTAGAAGATGCCCTTAAAGATATTGAGAGCATTGCACTTGGTTCAGTAGAGGAGTCACAGAAACGCTGGTTTGCAATTAAGCTTTTTGAGAACGATGAGAAGGTTGCGGAGAAGTTAAATCTTTCAGACAATGTTCTTAAAGAGATTGCTGAAATTAACAAAAATGTAGAAGATGAGCTTGATGACGATACAGAAAGTATCATCACAAATGAGAGATATACATTTATCACATCTATTATTAAGGATTGTATTAAGAAAAAATCAGCAGGAAAGCTCACAACATCGGATAAGATTGATAAAATTGTTACAAACAGAATACTTGCACTTCCTATATTTGCAGCAATTATGTTTGTAGTTTATTACATAGCAGTATCATCACTTGGTGGAATTGTAACAGACTGGACAAACGACACACTCTTTGGTGAGTGGATTCAGCCGGCAGTACAGGGATTTTTGGAAAATGTCGGTGCAGCAGACTGGCTTGTATCACTTGTAGTTGACGGTATCATCGGAGGTCTTGGTGCACCTATCGGATTTGCACCACAGATGGCTATTCGTATTCTTATTCCTCTCAATCCTTGAGGACTGCGGATACATGGCACGAGTAGCCTTCATCATGGACAGAATCTTCCGTAGATTCGGTCTTTCAGGAAAGTCCTTCATCCCATTCCTTATCGGATCAGGATGTGGTGTACCCGGAATCATGGCAACACGTACTATCGAGAACGAAAAAGACCGTCGTATGACAATGATGACAGTAACAAATATCCCATGTGGAGCAAAGCTTCCGGTTATCGCGCTTATCGCAGGATATTTATTAAACGGATGCTGGTGGCTTGCACCGCTTATGTATTTTGTAGGTATTATTGTAGTTATCGTTTCTTGTATTATTTTAAAGAAAACATCACTTTTTGCAGGTGATCCGGCACCATTCGTTATGGAGCTTCCACAGTACCATATTCCTTCACTTAAAGGTGTACTTCTTCATGTAGAGAGTATGGGCATTCCTCAAGAAGGCCGGAACAATCCTCTTCCTATGCTGTGCAGTTATGTGGTTCCTCGGAACATTCGGTATCCAGAACGGAACATTTGGTATGGTAGATACAGAATATTGTTTCCTTGCTTCAATCGGTGGAGCTATCGCTTGGATTTTCAAACCACTCGGATTTGGAACATGGCAGGCAGTAGCATCATCACTCTCAGGCTTTGTGGCAAAAAGAAGGGTATCGTTTCAACAATGGGTGTGCTCTCAGGACTTGGAGAGGTAGAAGAGTATGCAGTAAGCATGCATGATCAGTTTGCAGCATTCTTCCCAACAACAATGGTAGCAGTATCATTCCTTATGTTCAACCTTGTTTGACTCACCATGTCTTGCAGCTATCTCAACAATGGCAAGAGAGATGAAATCAAAGAAATTTGTAGTATTTGCACTTATATTCCAGAATGTATTAGCATATTGCGTAGCACTTATGGTATATCAGATTGGCGGACTTATCACAGGTTCAGTAGCATTCGGACCTGCAACAGTAGCAGCATTTATTGTAGCAATAGTAATACTTTACTTCCTTTTCCGTCCGGACCCAAACAAGAAGAGGGAATATAAGACAGCAGCAGGAGAAGCTTAAAAATAACATAAAGTGATTTTTAGATAAGCGGAATTTTTACAATGCATACTAATTTAGAAGTTAAACCGGTTGATGTGGTTATCTTAATCGTTCTTGCAATTATGTTTGTGTTAGCGATAAAGATAATAATAGGTTTTTTTAAAGAAAAATAGACAGTTAACAACAAAGAGATGAGAGGTGGGGAATCATACTATGGCGATGGCAGTGATGGAACAAAAGAGAAAGATACAGGAATCACAGAATTATCAGCGTACAAAAATGCAGAAAGATATGGTGATACAACGTCTTAAAGATGATGGGTGTCGTATAACAAAGCAGCGTCTTATGTTACTTGACATTATATTGGAAGAAGACTGCTCATGCTGCAAAGAGATATATTACAAGGCGGCAAAACAGGACGGCAGGATAGGCACTGCCACCGTATATAGAATGGTTAACAAACTCGAGGAAATCGGGGCTATCAGCAGAAAAAATATGTATAAGATAGCCTGCGGTTCCGGGTGTGAAGTTGAAAATGCCTGCACTATTGAGTTTGATGATGATACGGTTGTTGAGTTGTCAGCAAAAAAATGGCATAAGGTTATAAAGGCGGGACTTGCGGCATGCGGTTATCCAACTGATTTAAATGTGCGCAGTGTTATTGCAAAATCATGCCAGTGCGGAAAGTAGAAAGTAAAAAGAATGCAGTTTTGTCTTTACAAGACTGCATTCTTTTTTCGTACTATTTAAGTAGTTGTTTCTTAATATAAAATAATTATTTTCTGAATTTCTGTGGAGAAATTCCATTTATTTTTTTGAATTGTCTCGAAAAATGTTCAAGGTTTTCATAACCGCAAGTGGCTGCAATTTCAGAGATAGAGCTGTTGCTTCCCTGCAAAAGTCTTGCAGAATGTTCTATTCTTGCTTTTATAATGTCCTGGTGAACTGATATTCCAAATAGTTTTTTATAGGTATGCTGAAAATAAGATGTGCTTAATCCAAGTTTATCTGCAATTTCGTCTGCACCGGAGGGGACATATTCATAATTGTAAATATGTTGTCTTAACTCTGAGAATTCGTCAAAATACTTGTCAAAAGCAGAACCGGAATTTAGTGTAGTCCTGTAAATGTCGCTGAATTTATGAAAAAGAGTTTCGGCTTTGCTGCTCATAATATATTCATGCTGATCGCCTTCATTAAAATATTCTATAAATAAATCGGCAATCATATCGGTTATTATCTTCGGAGTTGAAAGTGTGATAGGTGTATTAAAAGGAATTTCAAGTTTCTCAAAAAAATTGTCATAATTGTCAAAGTCAAAATGAATCCAGTCATTTATAAAACAGTCATCAAAATTTTCTGATTTAATATGCCTGTAAATCTGAGGTTTATTCTTTTCGTATAAGATAAAAGTATTTTCGGGAACTTTTGTGTAATGCCCGTCTTTCATTATTTCAGTTGGCCTGCGCAGATACAATAATAAATAATCACCTGAGCCGGTTGAACGTTCTACACAAAAGCCGGGACAATTTTGAAAATGGTATCCTATTAATTTTATTTTAATCATAACCTATCCTCCGAAACACAAAAATTAAATCTGGAAAGTATACATTAAGTTGCCACAATTTAATGCTTAACGTCTTTTTTATTATAAAATAAAAAGCGAAAAAAATCAAATATATGACAACTAATATCATGGACTTGCGTATAAAAAGTTTATATAATCATACTTATCAAATTAAATACAAATGCACTGTTGTTGTATAAAATGCCGAAAAAACTTCCTCTCGTAAACTGTTTTTATTTTGGTAAAGTACAATATATGTGCATTGTATTTAATATTTAAATATAACTAAAAAGTTCAAATGTTATGTTGTTTTGGAGAAACAATACAAATTTAAAAGAAAAGAGGATGTGTATGAGATTAAGTAAGAAGAAAATTTTGGCATTATGCATGAGTGGTGCACTCATTTTGTCTTCAGTACCAGGTGTGTATATGGAGGGTACTGCGGCAAATAAAAGCAGCGTAGCTGTCGTAAAGTTAAGTGAAACAAACTTAAAACTTGTAAAAGGTAAACAAAAAAAGATAAAAGTTACAGTGAAAAATGTAAGCAAACTTAAAAAGGTTACATTTAAGAGTAAAAATAAAAAAATTGCATCTGTAACTTCAAAAGGTGTTGTAAAGGCCGTAAAAGCGGGCAGTACAAAGATTGAAGTTACGGTACGCTATATTCCGAAAAATTCGCAAAAAGTCAGTAAAAAAACATTGAAATGTACAGTGAAAGTTTCAAAACCTGAAGACACAACAGATGTGTTACCGGATGCAGAGGCACAGCCTACAGCTACACCTGTACCGGCAGTTTACGGAGAGGCAGGAAAAGTCAGTGAATATAGTAAAGAAAAAAGTAATTATTCATTGAGCGTTGATGCTTCTGATAAAGTACATGATATAAGTGATATATTATATGGAATATTTATAGAAGATATTAATTTTGCCGCTGACGGAGGCTTGTATGCTGAGATGGTTCAGAACCGCTCATTTGAATTTACAAAACTTGCCTCAGACAACGAAAAACATGCTTGGAACAATGTCGGTGATGTAACTGCAAATGTGGTTAAGGATGATAAGACAGGCTGTCTTAATGTAAACAATCCAAATTATATGGTTATTGAGAATAAATCCGATGAAGAAGCCGGTATTGCGAATAAGGGATTTCTTGACGGCATGTCAATAAAAAAGAATGCAGGATATGATTTTTCTATTTATGCAAAAGGAATTGACGGCTACACAGGTTCTTTAAATGTAAAAATAATGAATGGCAAAGAGGTTGCCGGCAGTGGTACTATTGAAAAGGTGACAAGTGACTGGAAAAAATATGAACTTAAACTTGACTCAAATGTCACATCAAACAGAAATGTAAAATTACAGGTTACAATTCCTAAAGGAAAGATTGCGGTGGATATGGTATCACTGTTCCCACAGGATACATACAAGGGAAGAAAGAATGGTCTTAGAAAAGATCTTGCACAAAAACTTGAAGAACTTCATCCGGGATTTTTGAGATTTCCGGGAGGATGTGTAGTTGAGGGTGCAACTATTGAGACGAGATACAACTGGAAAGATTCCATCGGTGCAGATGCAAGCGGACAGCCGTTTGAATTTAACGGTACATACGGTGATGTTGCAGCAAGAAAACAGGGACAAAACATATGGACTGATGAGTGGGCAACCAATGACCAGAATCCATCATTTATGACATATGGTCTTGGATTTTATGAGTATTTCCAGCTTGCTGAGGATATAGGAGCAATAGGAGTACCTGTTATCAACTGTGGAAAATGCTGTATGGGTCAGTCGAACGGAAACGGTCCTGCACTTGATTCTGCTGAATTCAAACAGTACATTCAGGATGCACTTGACCTTGTTGAGTTTTGTCGTGGAGATAAAACTACAAAATGGGGTAAAATAAGAATTGCAATGGGACATGAGGAACCGTTTGAACTCAAATATATCGGTATCGGAAATGAACAGTGGGGTGATGATTTCTTTAAACATTATGAAGCGTTTGTAGATGCATTCAATGACGCAAAGAAAACAAATCCGGCACTTTACGGTGATATTGAACTTATGTTTACGGCAGGTGTCGATGACGGAGACAGCGGAAAAGATATTTACATGCAGGCATATAATGAAGCTGCAAAATGGCTTAAAGCACATCCTGACAAGACGATAAATGATTTTGCGGGTGCTATTGACCATCATTATTACAATGAGCCAAGCTGGTTCTTGACACATACTGATTATTATGACGAAAAGAATTACAGCAGAGATACTGACAATATGACCACATCAACATATGGCGGAGGAATGAATGTATTTCTTGGGGAATATGCGGCACAGTCAAATACATGGAAGGCGGCACTTTCGGAGGCCGCATATATGACGGGACTTGAGAGAAACGGAGACATAGTTAAGATGGCGGCATATGCACCGCTGTTTGGAAATCTCACGGCACTTCACTGGTCACCTGACCTTATATGGTTTAATAATAATACGGTTACAAGTTCGGTTAACTATTATGTACAAAAGATATTTGCAAAAAATGCAGGAACTACTCTGCTGAAATCAGATATGACAGGAGCAACGGTGACATCAAAACCATTTGGTGGAAAAGTTGGTGTAGGTACATGGAACACGGCAGCAAAATTTGATAATGTAAAGGTGGTATCAAAAGATACAGGAAAGATTTTAGGAAAAGAGACATTTACAAAAGCAGCAAACTTTTCAAAATACTGGGAGCAGGCTACAGATGGTGTATGGTCAGTGAAAAACGGAAAGCTTGTCCAGTCATCGGATGTGACAAATACAGTTACATATGGAAATCAGGGAAGTGTTGTATATTTTGGAAACAGTTCATGGAAGAATTATACATATACTGTTGAAGCTACAAAGATTTCAGGTCAGGAAGGTTTTATGATTCCATTTTCAGTCGGTGACAAAAATGAAAATTATTTCTGGAATATTGGTGGATGGAATAATACTGTATCATGTTTACAGAAAGTGTCAGGAGGTTCAAAATCCGGACAGCTTGCAGGTACGGTTACAAGCTGTACTATCGCTGATGATGTGAAATACAATATAAAAATAGAAGTAAAGGACAGAAACGTAAAATGTTATCTTGATGGATTACTCTATGTAGACTATACGATACCTGAGACAGAAGGAAGCGAGAGTTATCAGGTTGTAAGTACGGACAAAACAGGAGATGTCATTGTAAAACTTGTAAATGTAACAGGCACAGACAAAACATTTGCTGTTGATATTGCAAATGCAGGAGAAATATCCGATGAGGCAGATGTGGATGTAGTTGCAGGAAACAGTGAGAATGATGACAATATTCTCGGAAAAGAAGAAATTGTTACATTAAAGAGTGACAAGGTAAGCGGAATAAAGGATAAATTTAATTATACGGTTCCTAAATATTCTGTAACTGTTCTGCGTATTAAGCATAACGGCGACAACTAAAAACAAAGTTATAAAAAATAGGAGGATTTTATGAATTATCGTAATGTTGGAAAATCAGGTCTTAAAGTAAGTGAGATTGCTGTCGGAAGCTGGATGACAGACCTTGCCGGTGATGATAAGGTTAATATTGCAAGAGACACGATAAGACTTGCATATGAAAAAGGCGTAAACTTTTTCGACTGTGCAGATGCCTACAGCGGCGGTGAAGCTGAAAAGTTTTTAGGAAAAATTTTAAATGAATATCCGAGAAACAGTTATGTTGTTTCAAGTAAAGTATTTTTCCCGACAGGCGGCGGAGCAAATGACTGGGGATTATCAAGAAAACATATTTTTGAAAATGTTGACCGTTCGCTGAAAAATCTTAATATGGATTACATAGATTTGTATTACTGCCATAGATTTGATAACACAACACCTATGGAGGAAACTCTTAGGGCATTAAGTGATTTGGTGTCAAAAGGAAAAATTTTATATTATGGTGTCAGTGAAGAGTGGGGAGCAGCAAGACTTGAGGAAGCACAGAGAATAATCGAGAGATATGGTTTATATCCGATGACGGTAGTGCAGCCCCAATATAATATGATAGACAGATATATTGAACATGAAATTATGTCTGTATGTGAAAAATACGGTATAGGAATAACACCATTTTCACCGCTTGCCCAGGGACTTCTGACGGGAAAATATAAAAAGGGAGAGCCTTATCCGGAAGGGTCAAGAGCAACACATCAGGCGGATAAACAGATAAACAATCTTCTTACTGATGAAAATCTTGATAAGGTTGAAAAGCTTACAAAGATAGCTAAGGAGCTCGGAATCAATATGTCGGTGCTTGCACTCAGCTGGATTTTAAGAAAAGAGATTGTATCAAGTTATTAATATTAGAGCAAGCGCCGTCACAGCTGAAAACAATCTAATTTGGCGGCGGGACTTTAGAATTTCTAAGGATGCACTTGATGAGATTGAAAAGATTCTTGATTTTAAAAAGTTTGAAAGACATGTAGGTTAGAGTGCTCTTTTGTGAAACAAAGAGTATGATATTGAGAAACAGTTTCAAGAAAAGACAAAATAGACTTTTGTTGATTAAAATTTATCAATAAAGCATAATTAGCTTTGTCGTACCGTGTTTCCTGTTATATAATGTCACAAAAGGCAAAATTAAGGAGGAAATTATTATGTTAGATTGTTTAAAAGCTATTAATTGGAAAAAGACAGGTTTATTTGCAGCAGGAGTTGCATTTGGTACAGCAGGAATCAAGATTCTTTCAAGTGATGATGCAAAAGGAATGTATATTCAAATTGTACAGCAGCAGTTCTTCGTGCAAAAGATCAGGCAGAACGTCATCAACAGTACAGGAAAATGCAGAAGATATTTATGCTGAGGCAGTAGAAATCAACGAGGAAAGAGCTGCAAAAAAAGAATGCTTTGAAGATGAAGCAGAAGATTTTGAAGAAGTTGATGATGAAGCAGAAAGTGCAGACGCAGAGGCAGCAGCAGAAGCAGAGTAGTTAACAGGTTTGAAAGTGCAGATTGTGAGATACATATTGCACAAAGTTTATCAATTAGATAATAATCTGACATATATTTATACAAGACATCTGATTTTTCAGGTGTCTTGTTTTAGGTATATGGCAGTAAGATGATTCTAATTGAAGTTAAATCAGTAGTACGGAAATGGGGGACAAAAATGAAGTTTTCTATTAAGCATGAAATAAAAGGCAGAATAAGAGTTCATTTACATCAGACCAGAATGTCCTTTGAACAGGCAGACACATTATTATATTATCTTACAAATAATCAGTATGTTACAAATGCAAAGGTGTTTGAAAGAACATGTGACGCTATTGTATATTTTGTCGGAGATAGAGAAAATATTATAGATGCGTTGAAAAAATTTGCTTATGAAAATGTTGACGTGCCGGCAGCAGTATTAGAAACATCAGGAAGAGGACTTAACAATACATATCAGAGAAAAATGGTTGAAAAAGTCGTTTACAGATATGCAAGAAAGATATTACTTCCTTATCCGGTGAGAGCTGTCTATACTACGGCAATGTCATTAAAATATATTTACAAAGGCGTAAAGACTTTGCTTAAAGGAAAGATTGAAGTACCAGTTCTTGATGCGACAGCTATAGGAGTATCAGTTCTTAGAAATGATATAAAGACAGCGGATTCAATAATGTTCCTTCTCGGAATAGGTGAACTTTTAGAAGAGTGGACACACAAAAAATCAGTTGATGATCTCGCAAGAACAATGTCGCTCAATACTGGAAGTGTCTGGATGCTCTGTGATGGAAAAGAAGTTCAGGTATCTTCAAATGATGTAAAAGAAGGCGACTGTGTAGTTGTTCACATGGGAAATATTATTCCGTTTGACGGTGAAGTCTATGACGGTGAGGCTATGGTTAACCAGGCTTCAATAACAGGTGAATCAATGCCGGTAAGAAGAGTTAAGGACAATTATGTTTATGCCGGAACTGTTGTTGAGGAAGGCGAAATAACTATCAAGGTTAAAAAAGTCGGTGGTTCAAGCCAGTATGAAAAAATCGTAAAAATGATAGAAGAAACTGAGAAACTTAAATCATCAAGTGAAAGCAAGGCGAGTCATATCGCAGACAAACTTGTTCCATATACTCTTGCAGGAACGGCACTTACTTATCTTCTCACAAGAAATACTACTAAAGCGCTTTCAGTGCTTATGGTCGATTTTTCATGTGCGCTTAAACTGGCAATGCCAATAACGGTTTTATCAGCAATAAGAGAAGCAAGCCTTCACAATGTTACGGTTAAAGGCGGAAAGTTCCTTGAAGCAGTTTCCGAGGCAGATACAATAGTATTCGATAAAACAGGAACTCTTACAAAGGCAAAACCTACTGTTGTAGATGTTGTTTCATTCTGCAGTGAGACACCGGATGAACTTTTAAGAATTGCTGCATGTCTTGAAGAACATTTCCCACACTCAATGGCAAAAGCAGTAGTTGAAGCCGCTAAAGAAAGGTCACTTGAACATGAGGAAATGCATTCAAAAGTTGATTATGTTGTTGCTCATGGTATATCAAGTTATATTGACGACAGAAAAGCTGTTATAGGAAGTTATCATTTTGTATTTGAAGATGAAAATTGTACAGTGCCTGAGGATAAGGCAGAGGAATTTGATAATCTTTCTGAGCAGTATTCAAGATTATATCTTGCAATTCAGGGTGAACTCGCAGCGGTTATACTTATAGAAGACCCTCTTAGAGATGAAGCTGAAGCAGTTATAAATTCTTTAAGAAAGTCAGGAATAAGCAAGGTTGTTATGATGACCGGAGACAGTGACAGAATAGCCAAAAACATAGCCGAGAAAGTCGGAGTAGATGTTTATTATTCTGAAGTTCTTCCGGCAGATAAGGCGGCGTTTGTTGAAAAAGAGAGAAAAGAAGGCAGAAAAGTGATTATGATAGGTGACGGAATAAACGATTCACCGGCTCTTTCAGCAGCAAATGTCGGAATAGCAATAAGTGACGGAGCAGAAATAGCAAGAGAGATAGCTGACATAACAGTTGGCTCTGATGACTTGTATCAGATAGTAACACTCAAAATGCTGAGCGATGCACTTATGAAGAGGATTAAGAAGAACTATAGAACTATAGTCGGATTTAATTCGGGATTGATATTGTGTGGTGTGACAGGACTACTTGCGCCGACAACGTCAGCACTTTTACATAATGCATCAACACTTGCAATAAGTTTAAAGAGCATGGAAAGTTTTCTTGATTGATTATAGTATAATAAATAATCAGATTGACTAATAACAAAATATATAATATATAATTCAAGTAAATGACACCTTTTTCTCAATAAGACTGATATTGAGAAAAAGGTGTCATTTACTTTGTTGACTTTATCATAAGATTTCTATATCATAAAATCAAAGTTAGCGATGACTAACTTAAACATTTCACTTTGAAAGGAGAATTATCATCATGGGTAAAATTAGTGTTGTATATTGGTCACAGTCAGGAAATACACTTGCTATGGCAGATGCAATTGGGAGAGGAATTACTGCCGGCGGAGCTGAAGCAGAGGTTACTAATGTCAGTAGTTGTCAGGTAAGTGATTTAGATGGGGAAGAGGTATTTGCACTTGGTTGTCCTGCTATGGGAGCAGAAGTTCTTGAAGAAAGCGAGATGGAACCTTTTGTTGCAGACCTTGAAGGAAAAGTAAAAGGTAAAAAAATTGCTTTATTTGGTTCATATGGCTGGGGAGATGGTCAGTGGATGCGTGACTGGGAAGAGCGTATGACAAGTGCCGGAGCAACAGTAATAAACGGAGAGGGACTTATCTGTCAGGAGACACCTGATGATGATGCGATAAGTGAGTGTGAAAGTCTCGGAAAACAGTTAGCTGGGATGTAGAGAGGTTACTTAAAAAGGTGACTCTTAAAAATACAGTCAGACAGAGGAAGCTGTATTAAAAGACCTCACCTTTAAATAACGGCTGCCGTCAGAATGAAAGTGAGGAATAAAACATTTTGGATATTTCAGAGGCAGCCGTATATTTATCAAATAAAAGGCACGGATAAATGTGCAGAAAAGAGGAAGATATGAGCGTAGTTATAGTTGGAGGACATGACCGCATGGTCTGTAGATACAAAAAAATCTGTAAGGAGCACAATTGTAAAGCAAAAGTTTTTACCCAGATGTCAGCAAGACTTAGTGAGCAGATAGGAAGCCCTGATTTACTGATTCTTTTTACAAATACAGTTTCACATAAAATGGTTAAATGTGCCATAACTGAGGCGGAAAAATGCAATGCAGATATAGTAAGATGTCATACAAGCAGCGGAACTGCATTAAATGAAATTCTTACAAATGCATGCATGGCATAAATATAAGATTCTATAATAATATACACTTGCTATTCGGTCTGAATTACATTATACTAAAACATAGTTGTTCTGATATTGCTGTCTGCAAAGCTGCAGGCAGTAATATTTCATTGTTATAAAATCGGTTAAAAAAGCGCATATATCAGTTTTTTACTGAATTTATGCTGCCTGAGATGGGGATATGGAGGTAATATGTGATGGCGTACGATTATGTTATAGTAACGGATTCAACAGCAAATCTGCCTGAGGATATGATAGAAAAATATGAACTTGAGATTTTATCATTGAACTATTATATTGACGGCGAAGAACACAAGGGATACATCAAAGGTGAAAAAACTGACATGGCACCATTTTATTCTATGATGCGTCAGAAGAAGGAGATTACGACATCCTTGGTTACGGTTGGGGATGCCATGGATTTGCTTGAAAACATTGTAAAAGAAGGAAAAGATTATATTTATATAGGATTTTCTTCTGGACTTAGCGGAACTTTTCAGGCAGTATCACTTGTAACTGATTCATTGTCACAAAAATATCCTGAGAGAAAGCTTTATGCAGTTGATTCTCTGGCAGCGGCTCTAGGCGAAGGTCTTCTGGTAAAATATGTTATTGACAACAGAGAAAATGGCATGTCTGTTTCTGAGAATGCCGATTGGGTAGTTAATCACAGAAACAATATCTGTCATTGGTTCACTGTTGATGATTTATTTTTCTTGAAGCGTGGAGGCAGGGTTTCGGCAACCACTGCCATTGTGGGCACTGCACTTAGTATAAAACCGGTTTTACATGTTGATGACAACGGACATCTCATTCCAATGGAAAATGCCAGAGGAAGGAAAAAATCACTTGATGCATTGGTTAAACATATGAAAGAGAGTGTAGTAGAGCCTGACGGTCAGTCTGTGTATATAAGTCATGGCGACTGCCTCAAAGATGCTGAGTATGTTGCCGGCAAAGTCAAGGAAGCCTTTAATGTCGGGGAAGTTGTGGTAAGGATGCTTGACCCTGTTATAGCATCACATTCAGGTCCCGGTACAGTGGCGTTATTCTTTTATGGAAAACAAAAGTAAATCATTATATGGAGGAAACAGACAATGAATATTTTAGTAGTAAATTGTGGAAGTTCATCACTTAAATTTCAGCTTATTGATTCAGATACAGAGCAGGTAAGTGCATCAGGAAACTGCGAAAGAATAGGTCTTGACGGAATGATTACATATAAGGCTCACGGTGAGAAGTTTGTTACGGAAACAGACCTTCCGGAGCATGGAATTGCAATCAAAAAAGTTCTTGAACTTCTTGTAGATAAAGAGAGAGGTGTAATAAGCTCACTTGATGAGATACATGCAGTAGGACATCGTATGGTACATGGTGGAGAGAAGTTCTCTTCTTCAGTTATCATTACAGAAGATGTTATAAAAGATATTGAAAGCTGTAACGACCTTGCACCGCTTCACAATCCGGCAAACATTTTAGGTGTTCGTGCATGTCAGGAAGTTATGCCGGGTGTAAAGCATGTTGCTGTATTTGACACGGCATTCCATCAGACAATGCCTGCAAAAGCTTATTTATATGCACTTCCAAAAGAGTATTATGAAAAATATGGGGTACGCCGTTATGGATTCCATGGAACAAGCCACAGCTTTGTATCAAAGAGACTTGCAGAACTTGCAGGACTTGACTATAACAACTCAAAAATGATTATCTGCCATATCGGAAGCGGAGCAAGTATTTCTGCAATTAAGAATGGCAAATCAATTGATACAAGTATGGGTATGACACCACTTGAAGGACTTGTAATGGGAACACGTTCAGGAGATATTGATCCTGCAATTGTTGAATTTATCTGCCAGAAAGAAAATATTTCAGTCAGTGAGATGACGACAATCTTAAACAAGAAGTCAGGTGTACTTGGTCTTTCAGGAGTATCAAATGACTTTAGAGATTTGGTAGATGCAAGAGAGAGCGGAAATAAAGATGCGGCAAATGCACTTGATGTACTCGTATACCGTATCGTAAAATATATCGGTGCATATTATATGGCACTTGGCGGAGTTGATGCTATTGCACTTACAGCAGGAGCCGGAGAGAACAATAAAGAAGTTCGTGAGATGATTATGGAAGGAATCAGTGTACTTGGCGTAAAGATTAACCAGGAGGCAAATCAGACACGCGGAGAAGAGATACTTCTTTCAACAAAAGACAGCAAGGTTCCTGTATGGATAGTACCGACAAACGAAGAACTTGCAATCGCAAGAGAGACAGCAAGACTTGTAAAATAGTTTTTGCTGCAAAATGTAACAGATGAAAGGCTGAATTGTTACTGTAAAACAGTATAGTCGTTTATGCCTAATAAAAATAATAATAAAAAATCTGTCAAAATATATTGACAAGCCTATGAAAATTGGGTATAATCGGAGAAGTGTTGTAAAGGAAAAGGCTAGGAGGTGGAATGTAATGTCTATTTGTCCAAAGAATAAATCTTCAAAATCAAGAAGAGATAAAAGAAGAGCAAATTGGAAGATGTCAGCACCAAATTTGGTAAAATGCAGCAAATGTGGAGCTTTAATGATGTCTCATAGAGTATGCAAGGCTTGTGGTTCTTATAATAAGAAGGAGATTCTTGCAGAAGCAGCTGAATAATCAATTTGAGAATTTTATCATAATAAAAATAAGTCCTTATCGTAAGATAGGGACTTATTTTGTTGGGTGCGCCTTGCGGCGCACGTCGCTAATGGGTGAAAGCCCCTAATCTACCCTAGTAGTGGGAAGGATACAGCCAAGACCAAGGGTGTCCATCGTGAGGTGGAATCTGAAGGAAGGTGGAGGCAAATCTCCGGTCTGACGAACAGAAATCACATCAGGCTACAGTTAAGGATAAGGTTGCCCACCAAACCAAAGTCCAATAACTACTCGGAATTAACTGTAGTAAATGTGGCAGATATATGGAGAGAAAGTGACGTGTGGTACCAAGGGAGGTCTCGTCAGCGGTTGGAAACAGAGTATGAAAACCGTTAGTAACAACGAATGGCGAGAAGTCAGCAGAGGTCATAGTACCATTATGGTTGCAAGCATAGTGGGAAGGACTGAACTTTAGGAGATGTGAGTAAATGAATGTAACCAAAGATGGATTTAAGGACAGACAACTTCATATTGAGGACTATCTGCAAATGGTATCTGCGGAACAGAAAGAGTATGCAGAAGTGTCCGCCCATCAGAGGATTGCTGAAAACAACGACATCATCACAGATTTTCAGACGGACAATCTAATGGAACAGATTTTACACAGGGATAACCTTAACAAGGCTTATAAGAAAGTAAAATCAAACAAAGGGGCAGGAGGTGTCGATGGAATGAGCGTAGATGAACTTCTAGGCTTTCTGAAAGACAACCAAGAGCAACTAATCCAACAGATAAAGGATGGAAAATATAAGCCCAACCCAGTCCGTAGGGTAGAAATACCCAAAGAAACAAAAGGCGAGTTTAGAAAACTGGGAGTGCCAACAGTAGTTGACAGAGTGTTTCAACAGGCAATCACACAGATATTAACGCCGATTTACGAGAAACAGTTCTCGGAGGATAGTTTTGGATTTCGACCAAACAGAGGTGCGCATGACGCACTGAAACAATGCCAGACAAATGTCAATGATGGATATGTATATGTGGTAGATATGGATTTAGAGAAGTTCTTTGACACAGTATGTCAGAGCAAACTAATTGAAGTACTATCACGAACCATCAAGGATGGGCGGGTAATATCACTCATTCACAAATATCTTAATGCTGGAGTTATCAGCAGAGGAATGTTTGAAAAGACAGAGGTCGGGATGCCACAAGGTGGACCATTAAGCCCACTTTTAAGTAACATCATGCTGAATGAATTGGATAAGGAACTTACACGGAGAGGGCATAGATTTGTCCGATACGCAGATGACTGTATGATTTTCTGTAAAAGCAGGAAAAGTGCAGAAAGAACCTTAAACAACATAGTGCCATATATTGAGGGAAAACTATTCCTGAAAGTAAATCGCACCAAGACGTGCGTGGCACATATCAGCAAAGTCAAATACCTTGGCTATAGCTTCTATAGATACAAGGGAATGTGCAGATTTCGGGTACATCCAAAATCAGTAATAAAGATGAAGAATAAAATCAGAGAGCTTACAGACAGACATAACGGATGGGGAAATGAATATCGGGCATTAAAACTGACGCAGTTTATTAGAGGATGGGTAAATTACTTTGGAATGGCAGATATGAAAATTCTGTTGCAGAGTAATGACAAGTGGTTACGCCATAGAATAAGGGCAATCTATTGGAAACAATGGAAGAAACCTAAAACGAAATACCGAAAGTTGAAAGAACTCGGAATGAATGAAGACTTTATTCAATGGCACGCAAATATGCGCCAGGGTATTTGGAACTGTAGCAATAATAGACTGGTACAGTTTGCCTTGAGTAATGAAAAACTCCGTGAATGGGGATATCCAACATTCACAGAGTTTTACTTGAAAAGATGTGAAAACTAAAGAACCGCCGTATACCGAACGGTACGTACGGTGGTGTGGGAGGTCGGTAGATAAAATAATTATCTACCTCCTACCCGATTGTAAAATCTTGCAACAAAACATAAAGCTGCTAAAATATCTCATGAGGTGAATCACTGTGAAAGTATAAATCAAAAGCGATATATTAGTTTGATTATTGTAATACTTTTGTATTAGGAATGTGTTCTGAAAATTTGAGAACAGATTCTTCTTTTGAGTCACAAATACAGGACAACAGGAAATAATAGGAATATCAGACAGTAAATTGTCACGTATGACATCTGCTGACAATTTATTGAGAATAAGCGAAAAAGATAATGAAATAATACAGGGAATTATTCAAAGTATCCGCTTAAAGGCAAGACAGAATTACAGATTGCGCTTGTTGGCATCGATAAGAAATGATTTTGTTCAAAGCCATGTTTATATAACTGAGTCAGTGTTGATAAAATTATTGTCAGGCATTATATTCAGCAGCATAACCGTGGTTTCGTACATACATGCCAAGGATGGCGAAAAATAAATAATACCTTACAAACTGCATTAACCTGTTACTTATGTCATGGCACTGTCTGACATAAGTTGATACATAGCAAAAAATATTATCAGAAAAGGACAGTGCAGAAATGAGGTATTATTATGAATATAATTATGTGGATTGTTATAATTTTAGGTGGAATTTTAGGAATTGCAGTAACTCTTGGCACTGTAGCCGGAATGGTTGGTGTGATTTTTTATAAAGTGTATCGTAAAATGAGATATGGCATTTCACTGTATGACTGATAAATTACTTATATAAATTATTCGTATATGAAATTATAAAAAGAAAAAGCCTTTGCAAAATATATTTGTGAAGGCTTTTGAACATGGCAGCATAATATTAAAGATTTGTAAGCTGCATGCAGACATAATTTTTCCAGAAAGAATTATTATCGTTGGCTGTTTCGAGGTCGGGAATAGTTTCTATTTGGTAAAATGAAATTTTATCACGCAATGCAAGTTTATATTTTATAAAACAATTATCTGTGTCGGTTTGTTATTTTTTATCGGATGCAGTGATGGAATAAAATATCCCTGCTTTTGTGTAGCATGTTGCGGTTGCCTTTTTCTGTGAGATTTGTTCATATAAGCAACACTTTTATGAAGTGCAATATCTTTATCCGAAAATAATAATAGTCTTTATAATTTTTAATATAATTATATAAGATGCCTGATAAGATTGGAACCTTGAGCAGGACGGTATTATTTTCAAAGGTGAGCTGCAAATTATCCGTCTCCTGATAGACTTTAGAACTGCTTTTAGGAAACGGAATATTTATATCAACTTTTTTGGGAAATATAAGTTCATCAACAGTGCATAATATATTTAGCATTCCGTCCTCGTCAATTGTTATATCCGATATATAAAACTGTTTTGAATATTCATTGAATATAGTTTCGTCATCGGATATTGGAGAGAGTGCGGAAATATCATTGTAAGACATTATGCTTGCTACATTTAACATGTTTTCAATATCTTCATAATTGTGAAGAAACAGAATTTTTTCAAGTTCATCCGCTTTTGCCGGAGCAAGAATTTTTTTCTGCATATATTCTGTATAAATTGGGATAAGTTTTCCACCGTCAAATTTATCGTCCCTTACAATGCCAAGCCATCTTTCGAGAGCAGTCTGGTTTGCTTTCGAGAGATTAAGCATTTTTTTGACAGGTCGTATATATGCAAGAATATCAATAGAATATATACCGCTTTTATCATTTAATATTTTATCGGAATGTTCTGACGGGGATATGCCGTGTTTATCACATTTATTTAAAATATATGGTATATCAAATGTCTTTCCGTTAAAATGATAAAGATAATTATAGTTTTCAAGAATATCAAGAAAACTGTTTATCATATCGGCTTCACTTTTATAATTATCGGCAAAAAATTGTATGAGATGCCAATTGTTATCTTCTTTGTTGTAGAACATAACTCCAATCATATAAAGAGAAGAAGCTTTTGGAGACAAACCGGTTGTTTCTATATCAAAAAAAAGAATTTGTTCAACAGGGTGTCTGAAATAATATTTGAATTTTGGAACTTTACATTTGTAATTAAAAGTTTTCATAAAAACCTCGATTTCTTAAAAATATAATGATATTCGCAGCTTGGACAGTGAATATTAGTACAATTACTTCTATTATAATAACATATTTTTATTTGACATAAAAAACAAAAATTATCAATATTAAATAGCTGAGCAGTTCGTTTATAAAAAGCTTGCCGGCAATACCAAAGTTACATCAGAACATTTATTTGCCAAAATGCTTTGACTTATGTTAAAATATATTGATATGAAAAATTGTCAGGAGGGAGTTTAATTGGAAAAGTTTTTTAATTCAGATTCTGCCTATGAAAAATGGGTCAGAAAGAATAAAAAAAAGAAAAGCTCACAGCAGTTTGAAATCGGAAAAAAGAAATATCTGAAAGGGCTTAAAGGAAGAGTGCAAAACAATCTAAGTGGATTTTTAAGGGTATTGGTTACGGCACTTATTGTTTTTTTGCAGGTATTGCTTATAACATTTCTGCCATTTTTGCTCAGACAGTTTACGGTATATTTTTATTTTATAGTTGAAATTATATCTGTTATTGCGATTGTTACTTTGGTAAACCGCAATCAGAGTCCTTCTTACAGGCTTGCGTGGATATCCATAGTGCTTCTGCTGCCTATAAGTGGTTTCTTTATGTATTATTTGTGGGGAAGGTCAGGAAAAAAGAGAAAATATCTTGATTTGTATATACTAAGGCAGATATCTTACGGAAACAAATTTTTATTGGGAGATAAAAAACTTGTAAATGATTATATAGACAAAAATCCGGTGGCAGGCCGTATGGTTAAATATATGTCTGCTGAGAAATATATGTTTACGGGAGGCAATGAAGTAACCTATTATCCTATGGGTGAAGATGTTTTTGAAGATATATTTGAAGACCTTGAGAAAGCCGAAAAATTTATACTTATTGATTTCTTTATAGTTGCTGAGGGGGCACTGTGGGATAAAATGCATGAAATACTTCTTAGAAAAATTGCAGAAGGTGTTGAAGTGAAGTTCATGTATGATGATTTTGGAGCTGCAATCAGAACCGGCAAGTACTTCAAGAGAGTTCTTGAAGATGAGGGATTTGAGGTGAGAATATTCAATCCGATACACAAGTATACGGGAGAACTTTATATGAATTTCCGCTCGCATCAAAAAATACTCATAATAGACGGTGAAGTAGGATATACAGGAGGATTTAATCTTGCAGATGAATATGCAAATCTTATTGAGCGTTTTGGTGTATGGAAAGATACAGGTGTAAGAATATGCGGTGAGGGTGTATGGGGACTTACTGTTGTATTTTTACAGATGTAAGTATGCGGAAGGAGATGATGTGCATATAGATTATCTTAAATATAAAGCGGTATATCCGAGAGTTGGAAACACATATTGCCAGGTAATATCGGACGGACCGGCAAATAATCCGAGAAACCCGATAGAAAGCATTTACAATCAGATGATAATGTATTCAAACAAATATCTTTATATAACTACACCATATCTTATAATAGAAGATTATATGAAACAGTCTCTTATCGAGGCGGTAAAGAGGGGCGTGGATGTAAGGATAATTACGCCAAATATACCGGACAAAAAGCAGGTGAAGATGCTTACAAATTATAACTATGGTGTCTTACTCAGGGAAGGTGTAAGAATTTATGAATATACGCCGGGATTTATACATGCAAAACAGATACTTACGGAAGATGCAGTTATTGTTGGCACTATAAATATGGATTACAGAAGTTTTTATCTGCACTATGAAAATGGGGTGTGGATGTCGGGAAAACAGATTCAAAATGCTGTAAGGAGAGATTTTGAGAAAACATTTGAGGAAAGCAGGGAAATTACTTATCAGGATTGGCTTAACAGACCGAGAACATGGAAAATGATTCAGCCAATATTAAATGTATTTTCAACATTATTATGATTTGACGCAGAAGCGTTTTTGAAAAGAGGAGGCAAAATGGTTTATACAAATGTATGTAAGCATTGTCACAAAGTTTTTAAGTCAAAGATAAGAACACTTTGCTGTAAAGAATGCCGCAGTGTTGACGATTCGCAGCTTGATGATATTGTGGCATATCTGAGAATGTATCCAAACAGTAATGCACTTCAGATATCGGAGGAACTTGGAATACATCCGTATGAGATAATAAAATTTATGGATGAGGGCTGGCTAAATACCGTAAATGGTACGTTCAGCCGTTTGGAGGATGACGAATGATTAGTTTTATAAAAGGAAAACTGGTTCACATATATGAGAATGTTATTATAGTAGAAAATAACGGGATAGGTTATGAGATATTTGTGCCTGTGTCGGTTATAGGAAATATGCCGCTTGTAGGCAGTGAAGTTATGATATATACATATATGCATGTAAGAGAGGATGCATTGCAGCTTTTTGGTTTTCTTGACAGAGATACGCTTGAAATATTTAAGCTTCTTATCACTGTCAGCGGAATAGGACCAAAAGGAGCTATATGTGTTCTTGGAACATTATCTGCGGATGACATCAGATATGCGGTTATGGCAGAGGATGCAAAGACGATTGCAAAGGCACCGGGGATTGGAGCAAAGACTGCAAGCAAAGTGGTTATTGAACTCAAAGATAAGCTTAAAATGCGTGATGTGGCAGAAAATATTTCGTCAGAAATTGACGGGCAGCAGAGTATATTTGATGACGGTGGTTCAAAGCAGGCAGTATCAGATGCCATAGAAGCACTTGTGTCACTCGGTTATTCCGCAACGGAAGCGACTAAGGCAGTCAGGAAAGCTGATGCAGGTGACGATGTTACGGTTGAAGAACTGCTGAAACTGAGTTTGAAATACTTATATTCATAATGGAGAAAATAGATGGCAAAAAGGAAAAAAGGAGTATAACAACAGAATTTACAGAGGAAGATGCGGGTATAGAAACGACGCTAAGACCTAAATTCTTGAAAGACTATATAGGTCAGGAGAAGGTTAAGGGTAATCTTAAAATATACATAGAAGCGGCAAAACAAAGAGGCGAGGCTCTCGACCATGTTCTTTTATATGGCCCGCCGGGGCTTGGAAAAACTACACTTGCAGGAATTATCGCAAATGAGATGGGGGTAAATTTTAAAGTAACTTCAGGACCTGTTATAGAAAAAACAGGTGACCTTGTTGCAATTTTAAATGGTCTTGCAGAAGGAGACCTGCTGTTTATAGATGAGATACACAGGTTAAACAGACAGGCGGAAGAAGTGCTTTATTCGGCAATGGAAGATTACGCAGTTGATATTGTGATAGGAAAAGGGCCTACGGCAAGGTCTATAAGAATGGATCTGCCTAAATTTACGCTGGTAGGTGCAACTACAAGAGCAGGAATGCTTTCAGCACCTTTGCGTGACAGGTTTGGAGTTGTGAACAGAATGGAATTTTATACAACGGATGAACTTTATAAGATTATCACAAACTCAGCAAAAGTGCTTGGCGTAGAGATAGAAAAAGATGGTGCAATTGAACTTGCAAGACGTTCCAGAGGAACACCAAGACTTGCGAACAGAATGTTAAAACGTGTGAGAGACTTTGCACAGATAAAATATGACGGCAGGATAACAAAAGAAGTTGCTGACTTTGCACTTGATCTGCTTGAGGTAGATAAACTTGGACTTGACAACACGGACAGACAGATAATACTCACAATGATAAATAATTTTGGAGGAGGGCCGGTCGGACTTGAAGCACTTGCCGTATCAATAGGTGAAGATGCCGGAACTATAGAAGATGTGTATGAACCATATCTTGTACAAAACGGACTTGTTGCAAGAACGCCGAGGGGAAGAAGTGTTACAAAAGCCGGTTATGAGCATTTTGGAATTTCATTCTCAGAGGAATAATGATTTCAAAAATATTTTAACAATTGCGATAAATTAAAATATATAGTACAATAAAATGTGGTGTTGTATAAGACATAGTCAAATATGGCATATTTTGAATGATAAACAGAAAATATAATTTAAGGAGAAATATATAAAATGGAACAGAAGCAGATAATATTAACAGGAGACCGTCCTACAGGCAAACTCCATGTAGGTCATTATGTAGGTTCATTAAAAGAGAGAGTAAAATTACAGAACTCAGGAAAATTCGATGAAATATATATCATGATAGCAGATGCACAGGCTCTTACTGACAATGCAGAGCATCCGGAAAAAGTAAGACAGAACATTATTCAGGTTGCACTTGATTATCTTGCATGCGGTCTTGACCCGGAAAAATCAACTATCTTTATCCAGTCTATGGTACCTGAACTTACTGAGCTTACATTTTATTACATGAACCTTGTAACAGTATCGAGAGTTCAAAGAAACCCTACCGTAAAGCAGGAGATAAAAATTAACGTAATTTCAAAGGAACTGGGAAGTATTCCGGTTGGATTTTTCTGCTATCCGATAAGCCAGGCAGCAGACATAACGGCATTCAGGGCGACAACTGTTCCGGTTGGAGAAGACCAGATGCCTATGATTGAACAGTGTAAGGAAATAGTACACAAATTTAACTCAGTATATGGAGAAACACTTACAGATCCAAAGATTGTACTTCCTGACAACCAGGCATGTTTGAGACTTCCGGGAATTGACGGAAAAGCAAAAATGAGTAAATCACTTGGCAACTGTATTTATCTTTCTGATGAAGCAAAGGACATAAAGACAAAAGTAATGTCAATGTATACAGACCCTAATCACATAAGAGTTGAGGATCCGGGTCAGGTCGATGGCAATCCGGTATTTATCTACCTTGATGCGTTCTGCAAACCGGAATATTTTGAGAAATTTTTGCCTGATTATAATAATCTTGATGAATTAAAAGAGCATTACAAGAGAGGTGGACTTGGAGACGTTAAAGTCAAGAAATTCTTAAATAATGTAATACAGGCAGAACTTGAGCCAATCAGAGAGAGAAGAAAATCATGGGAGAAGCGACTTCCGGATGTATACGATATTTTGAAAAAAGGAAGCGAAAAAGCAGAGAAAAAGGCGGCAGCCACATTGAATGATGTAAGAAAAGCAATGCAGATAGATTATTTTGATAATGGAACATTATAGGGTGATTTTTGTTAAAAATTTAAATAAGGCAATCATAGGTTAAATAAATTTTAGTCTATGGTTGCCGTTTGTTTTCGGGTGATGTTATTATATCATAATAACTGTGCATGTTTTCTGAGTATAATGGAGTTTCAAAGAAACTCCTAAGATGAGCACATTGTGCTCATTATATCATAAATGGAAATGTTTCGTGAATGACGGTAGTTTGTGTTGGAGGAATGTTATGAAAAAAATTAGTGTAGGAAATCAGAGTTTCGAGACTATAAGACAGAAAGATTGCTTTTATGTAGACAAGACAAATTTCATAAGTGAGTGGTGGGAGTCAGATGATGTGGTGACCCTTATCACACGTCCACGTCGTTTTGGGAAAACATTAAATATGGATATGATTAAATGTTTTTTTTCAAATCGCTATGAGAACAGGGGTAACTTGTTTGAAGGACTTAATATTTGGAAAGAAGAAAAATATAGAAAATTGCAGGGAACATATCCGGTGATATTTTTGAGCTTTGCTGGAATAAAACAAACAGGATATAATCAGGCAATTATAATGATAAAAAAAGAGATAACGGATGTATAGTAATAGGTTATGATTATATAATGAAAAGTGATTTATATAATGATAATGAAAGAGCACAATTCAAATCGGTCTGCATAGATATGAATGACGAGATAGCGCAGAGTGCAGTT